>OGGT01000109.1_pt1 | contig 56397 bp, 50 predicted proteins | sample 1571311 | NCBI WGS metagenome assembly OGGT01 (sample SAMEA2581931, study PRJEB24529) | metagenome | biome: Human gut stool | place: China | collected 2011
GGGACGGTGGAGCGCAGTCTTGTGCCCGTTCTGTACGAGCCACGCATACAGGTCGCGTGCCACGCCCCAGTGACTGAGCGCGTCGGCACGGTTGGCAGTAATGTCTATTTCTATTATCCAGTCGCTCTCCAGATTATAATATTCGGCGGCGGGCTGTCCCACAGGGGCGTCTTCAGGCAGGACAATGATGCCGTCATGACTTGTGCCGATACCTATCTCGTCCTCGGCGCATATCATGCCGTTGCTCTCCACTCCTCTCAGCTTCGACTTCTTGATGACAAACTCCTTGTCGCCGTCATAGAGCACGCAGCCCAAATCGGCAACTATCACCTTCTGACCGGCTGCAACGTTTGGCGCGCCGCACACTATCTGCTGCGGTGTCTCGCGTCCAAGGTCCACCGTAGTCACGTGAAGGTGGTCCGAATTGGGATGCATCTCGCATGTGAGGACCTTGCCCACATACAGTCCTTTCAGTCCTCCCTTTATGGTCTGTACTTCTTCCAGAGCATCGACTTCGAGTCCGCAGGATGTCAGAGCGTCCGCTATCTGCTGCGGAGAAAGGTCAAAATCGACGTATTCTTTAAGCCATTTGTAAGAAATATTCATTATAATGATTTTTAAGTATACTCAAATTCGACGCAAAATTAATAAATTTCAGGCAGTTGAACAAAATAATGTTTATAAAAAAGCGACGCTGTATATTTATACAAAAACACCTGTAAGAATATACGTTGCAGAGTTAATAAGACTTCAGATAAGCGCGTTATTTGCCACAGTATAACATTTTTCCGCAAATACGCCGGTTATGACGGCATGGGCGCAATGCGTTGGACATCAGGGCACTTAGCATGAATCACGGTTCTGCACGGCTCTTCACGTCTTGCAGGAAAGCCTCTTTCGGGATGCGGAAAAGGCTTTTCAGCATCATGGGAGAGCCGTTATAACTGCACTGAAACGTGCGTACGGCACCGCCAAAGAGCCCGTCCGGCACGCGACAGTGAGTACTGTCGGTACGCAACATGTATTTTCATGCGCCATTTATACATCTTTTTGGAGTTACGGTTTCTATTTTCCGATTTTATATTGTCAAATTATTTACCGTCAGAAACGTATGAATATTCATTTTCTACCGACACTTACAGCCCCTGCATGCACCGTATAAGACAACTCAAGACCCACTACCGGCATCATCAGACGTTTACGCATGTCGCTTCCCAGCTTCTCCCTTACATAGCAAGTCATAAACAAACAGCGCAAGCCCGCCTTCAGATAAATGTCTGAAGACCGGCTTGCGCCATCCATGCAAAAGCCATATGCCAGTCCGGAATAGTGATTCGGTCCGGCATACGCACATCATCCGGCAACCGTGCTGCCCACATACGAGGCGCACATGTCGGCGCAACGCTCACCGTCCACACCCGCCGACACGATGCCTCCGGCATAGCCTGCCCCCTCACCGCAGGGGAAAAGACCTTTCAACCTGACATGCTGCAGTGTGTCGGCAGACCGGAGTATGCGCACCGGTGACGAAGTACGGGTCTCCACGGCTATGAGCACCGCATCGTTGGTGAGGAAACCGTGGCTTGTCTGTCCGAACTTTCTGAATCCTTCCTGCAGACGTCTGCCCACATGAGGCGGCAGCCAGAAATGTAGAGGTGAGGATATAAGACCCGGAGCATAACTGCTTTTAGGCAGATCGTAAGACAGCCGTCCTCCCACAAAGTCTGCCATGCGCTGCGACGGAGCCGTCTGCCGCATGTTGCCCTGCTGCCAGCACACGCGCTCCAGTTCTTCCTGAAAGAGCATCATCTTCAGCCGTCCGTCGCCCTCGACATCCTCAGGACGAGTCTCCACCACCATTCCGCTGTTCGACCACTGTGTGCCCCGGTTGCTCGGACTCATGCCGTTTACAACAATCTGTTGGTGTTGGGTGTTGTGCCCGGGAACAAAACCGCCCGGACACATACAGAACGAATACACACCGCGACCGTCAACCTGTGTGACGAAACTGTACTCGGCAGCCGGCAGATACTTTCCCCGACCGTTCTTATTGTGATACTGTATGCGGTCTATAAGTGCCGCAGGATGCTCCAGACGCACCCCTACGGCTATGCCCTTCGGCTCCATCTCTATGCCTGTCCGGTCGAGATAGCGGTAGACATCGCGCGCGGAGTGACCCGTGGCAAGAATCACCGGACCTCGGAAAGTGAGCTCTCTGCCTGTAGTCAGGTCTATTGCCTCAATCCCGTCCACTGTGTCACCGCTTACGAGAAGACCGGTCATCTTTGTGCTGAAGTGCACTTCTCCGCCACATCCGAGTATGGTGTTGCGCATGTTCTCTATCACGCGCGGCAGCTTGTCGGTGCCAATGTGCGGATGGGCGTCCGCGAGTATCGACGGTGAAGCTCCGTGCTGGCAGAACACATTGAGAATCTTCTCTGTGTTGCCGCGTTTCTTCGAGCGTGTATAAAGCTTTCCGTCGGAGTAGGCTCCGGCACCTCCCTCACCGAAACAATAGTTGCTCTCACCGTCCACCTTATGCGTTCTGGTGATGAGCGAGAGGTCTGTCTTGCGCTCGCGCACATTCTTTCCGCGCTCTATCACCACAGGGCGCAATCCTAATTCTATCAGTCTGAGCGAGGCGAACAGTCCTCCCGGTCCCTCCCCCACGACAATCACCTGCGGACGCCCCGACACATCGCGGTATTCGGTGTGCCTGTACACGTCGTCCTGAGGCATCTCGTTGACATACACGCGCACCGTCAGATTGACATACACTGTGCGCTGCCGCGCGTCAATGCTCCTGCGCAAGACCCGCACTCCGTATATGGTGCGTATGTCGATGCCCCGGTCGCGGGCTATATAGTCCTTTATTGTCTGTTCCGATGCTGCCTGCTGCGGCAGCACACGTATCTGGAATTCATGTGTCATATGTATGCTGATAATGTTAAGTTTGACTTTTATGATGTCATTAATCCTGCAAAAATAATCAATTATTGTCTAATTTCGTTGGTGATATTTATAATTATTTTTAACTTTGCCAGCATTGTGTGACATAATCACATTTCGGAAAATACACGTCGGACGAGAAATCCGCAGACCGGCTCTCCTTTGTATCGAGAGCAATGAAACGGGTGGCGTAAGGCATGTACCGCTTCCTTAACAAAGTTATTCACGAACTCCACTTTTGTTCAGTGGCATAAAATCAATTTACAGGAAAATGAAAGTATTGAAGTTTGGCGGAACATCTGTAGGTTCCGTAAAAAGCATTCTGAGCCTTAAACGCATTGTAGAGAAAGAAGCCGAAAGCCAGCCGGTGATAGTAGTTGTAAGCGCTCTCGGAGGAATAACAGACAAGCTTATTGTGACGGCAAGACTCGCGCTGCAGGGCGACGAGGGATGGCGGAACGAGTTTGAGGCAATGGTAGACCGCCATCACAAGATGATTGACACCATCATCACCGACACTAAAAAACGCGAGGACTTATTCAACACCGTGGACGGGATGTTCGAACAGCTGCGCAGCATATACTACGGAGTGTTCCTCATTCACGATCTGAGCGAGAAAACCCTTGATGCCATCGTAAGCTACGGGGAGCGTCTGAGTTCCAATATAGTTGCGACGCTGATAAGCAAAGCCAGATGGTTTGACGCGAGAGACTTCATAATGACCGAACGCAAAAATGGGAAGCACACGCTGGACAGCGAGGTCACGGCGAGACTTGTGCGCAAGGCGTTCCACGACCTGCCGCGCATATCGCTCGTACCGGGATTCATCAGCCGCGACAAGTCGTCGGGAGAGACAACCAATCTCGGCAGGGGCGGAAGCGACTACACCGCAGCCATCATCGCCGCCGCACTCGACGCATCGATTCTGGAGATATGGACCGACGTGGACGGATTCATGACCGCCGACCCGAGGGTGATAAAAACAGCATACACCATAAACGAGCTGAGCTATATAGAAGCCATGGAGCTGTGCAACTTCGGTGCCAAAGTGATATATCCGCCGACAATATATCCGGTGTGCGTAAGAAACATACCGATAAAAGTAAAGAACACATTCAACCCGTCAAGCGAGGGGACTACAATAAAGAACAAGATTGCCAACGACAGCAAACCGATAAAAGGAATATCGAGCATCAGCGGAACCACACTCATCACTGTGACCGGTTTGTCAATGGTGGGAGTCATTGGTGTGAACCGGAGAATATTCACCGCGCTCGCCGACAACGGCATAAGCGTGTTCATGGTGTCACAGGCGTCGTCGGAGAACTCCACGTCAATAGGTGTGAGAGACGAAGACGCACGGTCGGCGGTAAGCGTGCTCGACAGGGAATTTGCCAAGGAGATTGAGACCGGAGCGATGTTTCCGATGCACGCGGAGAGCGGTCTGGCGACAATAGCAGTGGTCGGGGAAAACATGAAACACACTCCGGGCATTGCCGGAAAACTATTCGGAACGCTCGGACGAAGCGGCATAAGCGTGATAGCATGCGCACAGGGAGCATCGGAGACAAACATTTCATTCGTGGTAGACGGACGGTTCCTGCGAAAGGCACTCAACGTGATACACGACTCTTTCTTCCTTTCCGAGTACAAGGTGCTCAACCTTTTCATATGCGGTGTGGGCACCGTAGGAGGCAAACTGATAGAACAGATAAGAGACCAGTATGAGAAACTGAAGACAGACCGGGGACTCAAACTGAACGTTGTTGGTATAGCAAGCTCCAAGAAAGCGATATTCAACCGCGACGGAATCAATCTTGACACTTACCGTGACGAACTTTACAGGGCTAAAGACAGCAACAACTCGCAACTGCTGAAGGAAGTCATAGGCATGAATATATTCAACAGCGTGTTCGTGGACTGTACGGCAAGCAAGGAGGTGGCGTCGTTCTACCAGCTCCTGCTCGAACACAACGTATCGGTGGTGGCTGCAAACAAGATAGCCGCCTCGTCAGACTACCAGAGTTATATAAAACTGAAGAGGACGGCTCTTGCACGTGGCGTGAAGTTCCTTTTCGAGACAAACGTGGGTGCAGGACTGCCTATCATCGGAACAATAAACGACCTTATAAACTCCGGAGACAAAATATTGAAGATAGAGGCAGTGCTGAGCGGCACTCTCAATTTCATATTCAACGAGATTGCAGCCGACGTACCGTTCTCCGAAACGGTGCGAAGGGCAAAGGAACAGGGCTACAGCGAGCCTGACCCGCGTATAGACCTGAGCGGCACCGATGTTATAAGAAAGCTCGTGATTCTTGCACGCGAGGCAGGATACATGGTGGAACAGGACGATGTGGAGAAGAATCTGTTCATTCCGTCTTCTTACTTCAATGGCTCGGTGGATGATTTCTGGGAAAGACTGCCGATGCTTGACGCGGAGTTTGAGGAGCACCGCAAGAAACTCGAGGAAGAAGGACGGCACTGGCGCTTTGTGGCGACAATGGATCACGGAAAGACCAACGTCAGCCTGAAGGAAGTAGACCGCAACCATCCTTTCTACAATCTTGAGGGCAGCAACAACATCGTCCTGCTCACCACAGAGCGATATAAGGAATATCCTATGCTCATACAAGGATATGGAGCGGGAGCAAGCGTGACCGCCGCAGGAGTGTTCGCAAACATCATGTCTATAGCTAACATCTGACGACTATGAAACACATTATAATATTAGGAGACGGTATGGCAGACCATCCGGTTGAACGTCTTGGCGGAAAGACTCTTTTACAGTATGCCGACACTCCGTATATGGACATGCTGGCAAAGAACGGACGCACCGGTCGTCTCATAACAATTCCGGAGGGATTCCAGCCGGGCAGCGAGGTGGCTAACACGGCTATTCTCGGCTACGACCTCAATGAGGTGTACGAGGGACGAGGTCCTCTCGAGGCTGCGTCAATTGGATATGACATGAGGGCAGACGATATGGCAATGCGATGCAACATCATCACTCTGGCAGACGGGAGAATAAAGAACCACCACGGAGGGCATCTTACCACGGAGCAAAGCGATATTCTCATAAAATATCTTGACAGACAACTCGGCAATGAGGACATAAAGTTCATCACAGGAATACAATACAGACATCTTTTAATAATAAGAGGTGGCAACAAACACATTGTATGTGCTCCTCCGCACGACCATCCGGAGGAGGAATGGAGGCAGCTGATGGTAAGACCTGAGCACGGATGGGAAAACCGCAGGGACGGTGACAGAATGACTGCACAGCAGACTGCCGACATAATAAACACGCTTATATTGAAGTCGCAGCAGCTTCTGGAGCAGCATCCGTTCAACAAGGAACGTGCCGCACAACAGAAAGACGCAGCCAACAGCATATGGCCGTGGAGCGGCGGATACCGACCCAAGATGGACACACTGCAACAGATGTATCCGCAAATAAAGGAAGGCGACGTAATCTCGGCGGTAGACCTGATAAGAGGTATAGGACGTTATGCAGGTCTCAACCGGGTGACAGTGGAGGGCATGACAGGGCTTGCCGACACTAATTACGAGAACAAGGCGCAGGCTGCGATAGACATGCTGAGACAGCACGACTTCGTGTATCTGCATGTGGAAGCAAGCGATGAGGCTGGACACGACGGTGACCTGGAACTGAAACTGAAGACAATAGAGAATCTTGACAGACGAATTGTGAAACCGGTTTATGAGGAAGTGAGCACTTGGACAGACACCCCTGTATGCATAGCCATACTTCCCGACCATCCCACACCGGTGGAGTTGCGTGTTCATGTGGCAGAGCCGGTACCTTTTATTATATGGCATCCGGGCATCACTCCTGACGGAGTGGAGACTTATGATGAAGTGAGTTGTGTCAGCGGCAGCTACGGATTGTTGCGGCTTGAAGAGTTTATGAATAAATTTATGGAACTATGATGTATTACAGCACCAACGGCAAAGCGCCTCTCGCGACACTTGAGGAAGCGGTGGTAAAAGGACTGGCGGGAGACCGCGGACTGTATATGCCGGAAAAAATAAAACGTCTTCCGCGTGAGTTTTACGACAACATAGCGGACATGTCGTTTCATGAAATAGCAATAAAAGTTGCCGATGCATTCTTCGGAGAGGACATTGAGAGTAAGGCTCTTGAGGAAATAGTGCGCGATACGCTCTCTTTTGACTGTCCGGTAGTGAGAGTGACGGACAGCATATACTCTCTTGAACTGTTTCACGGACCCACTCTTGCGTTCAAGGATGTGGGAGCAAGATTCATGGCACGGCTTCTTCAGTATTTCATAAAGAAAGAAAACAAAAGAGAAGTGAATGTACTTGTGGCAACAAGCGGTGATACAGGGTCGGCTGTAGCAAACGGTTTTCTTGGCGTTGACGGTATAAATGTCTATGTGTTATACCCCAAAGGGAAGGTCAGCAAGATTCAGGAATGCCAGTTCACCACACTCGGAAACAACATAACGGCAATCGAAGTGGACGGTGTCTTTGACGACTGCCAGCGGCTGGTGAAGTCTGCATTCATGGACGAAGAGTTGAACAGGCACATGAACCTTACATCAGCCAACTCGATAAACGTTGCCAGATTTCTGCCGCAGTCGTTCTATTACTTCAACGCATATGCGAGAATGAGACAGTTGGGAATGGCAGACAAACTGGTTGTATGCGTGCCGAGCGGAAACTTTGGAAACATCACGGCGGCACTGTTCGGTCACGAGATGGGTCTGCCAATACACAGATTCATTGCCGCCAACAATGCAAACGACATATTCTTCAAATATCTGCAGACCGGAGAATACAAGCCGATGCCGAGCAAACAGACCATAGCAAACGCCATGGATGTGGGAGACCCGAGCAACTTCGCACGCATATACGATTTGTATAAAGGCTCTTACGACAGGATAAAATCCCTGATTGGCGGTGCCACTTACAGCGACCCGCAGATCAGGGAGACCATGAGACGCTGTTATATCGAGAACGGATATGTGCTCGATCCGCACGGTGCGTGCGGCTATCAGGCTCTCAAGGATATGCTGGAAGACGGAGAGACTGGAGTGTTCTGTGAGACAGCGCATCCTGCAAAGTTCAAAGAGACTGTCGAGAAAGCCATAAACGCGGAGACAGACATTCCTCCAAGACTTGCCGAATTTATGAAAGGAACAAAAGAAAGCGTGAATATGACAAACTGTTTTTCTGATTTCAAGGCTTTCCTGATGGGAAAATGACATTGAAAAGACATAGCAGACAAACAATAATCCGGATATGCAAAATATTCCGGATTATTTGTTTTGATAAATAAATATTTATTATATTTGCAGAAACATAATAACAACTGATATGGTATATTTAAACATACCAGAAGACAAGAATCGATTACTATCTTTCTATCTTGCCACTGAAGAGTATGTCGCAAATAAGTTTGACGATAAGGAATACTTTTTTATGTGGCAGGTGTACCCGACTGTCATATTCGGACGGAACCAACTTATCGAGAACGAAGTGAATCTGGAATACTGCAGAACACACAATATCAGAACGTTCAGACGCAAGAGCGGAGGAGGATGCGTGTATGCAGACATGAGCAATGTAATGCTTTCGTACATAACAGACGAGAACAATGTGAACTTCACATTCAACAAATACATAAACATGATTGTGCTCATGCTCCGCAAACTCGGTGTGAACGCCACTGCAAGCGGGAGGAATGACATAATGATAGACGGGCTTAAAGTGTCGGGAAACGCATTTTATCATACGCCAAGACGCAACATCGTACACGGCACGATGCTTTATGATACAGACATGAAGAACATGGTCGGCAGCATAACACCGTCGGATGCGAAACTCGTAAGCAAGGGTATCAAAAGCGTTAGACAGCACATCACTTTGCTGAAAAACTACATAGACCTGTCTCTCGAGGATTTCAAGGCATTCATGAAGCGGCAGTTGTGTGATGAGGAAATCACTCTGACAGAAAAAGACATTGAGCAGATTAAGGCTCTGGAACAGGAATATCTGTCTCACGATTTTATATACGGCAACAATCCGAGATACAATATCATCTGCAAACGGCGCATTGACAATGTGGGGGATATGGAAATACGCATTGAGATGAAAAACGATATCATAAAGTCGATAAACCTTATGGGCGACTTTTTCATTACCGGAGACATCGATGAAAAAATCATTAAACCGCTGATGAACACACCGCTTGAAAGAACAAGAATATCAGAGGCACTGCCCGAAACGCTGAACGATGTCATCCATAATCTTGAAAAAGATGATTTCATAAGTCTCATACTGCAATCTAAAGAACAAAACTTAAACTCATAAAACAATATAATCATGGAAAATAAAAAGACCTGTCTGTACGACAAACATGTAGCCATGGGAGCACTGATGCAACCGTTCGGCGGATTTGAAATGCCTATACAATATTCCACGATCATTGAAGAGCATAACGCTGTACGCAACCATTGCGGTGTGTTTGATGTCTCGCACATGGGTGAAGTCGTTGTTAAAGGACCCGATGCGGAGAAATACGTCAACCACATTTTCACAAACGACATAGCCAACGCTCCTAAAGGACAGATATATTATGGCATGATGTTGTATGAAAACGGGGGCACAGTGGACGACCTTCTCGTATATAAAATGGGAGAAAACGATTTCTTCCTTGTGATAAACGCCGCGAATATAGAAAAGGACTTTGAATGGATGACAAAAAACGCAAGTGGTTTTGACATCGAATTAAAGAACGTTTCGGACGATTACGGACAACTTGCCGTGCAGGGACCGGAATCAGAAAACGTGGTTGAGACAGTACTTGGCATACCGTGCAAGGAACTTGTCTTCTATACCGCAAAAACAGTAGAGAAAGACGGCGAGACTATTATTGTCAGCCGGACAGGATATACCGGTGAGGACGGATTTGAGATATACGGAAGTCAAAACTTCATCCGCCAGCAGTGGGACATGCTCATGAAAAGCGGCAAATGCAAGCCATGCGGGCTCGGTTGTCGTGACACTCTGCGCTTTGAGGTGGGTCTGCCTCTATACGGCGACGAGCTTTCAGAGAACATCTCTCCGATAATGGCAGGTCTGGGCATGTTCTGCAAACTTGACAAACAGGAGTTCATAGGCAAAGACGCCATAGCCAGACAAAAGGCAGAAGGCGTCAGCCGGAAACTGGTAGGCATAGAACTGAACGACCGCGCCATACCGCGCCACGGCTACGCAGTGCTTCATGACGGCAAGGAAATAGGTGTCGTGACAACCGGCTATCACACAATCTCTACAGATAAAAGCGTGTGCATGGCTCTTATCGACACCGAGTTCTCAAAGCTTGATACCGAAGTCTCTGTACAGATACGCAAGAAGACATTCGCGGGAAAAGTAGTAAGAAAGAGATTCTACGACAAACACTACAAGAAATAACCGGTCACCGACATCGTAAACAGACTGTGAGCATCCCGTAGTATATTGTAAACTGAGATACAATAATAAAGTAATAACAAATTAATAAACTTAAAACAATATGTCAAAAGTAATTGAAGGACTTTACTATGCAGAGTCACACGAATATGTTAAGGTAGATGGCGATTACGCCTATGTCGGTATAACAGACTATGCGCAGCACGCGTTGGGCAACATAGTTTATGTTGATATGCCTGAGGTTGACGACGAAGTGGAAGCCGGCGAGGACTTCGGAGCGGTGGAAAGTGTAAAAGCCGCCAGCGATCTGATTTCTCCGGTATCAGGTACCGTGGTAGAGATTAACGATGCTCTGGAGGACAATCCCGAACTCATAAACAAAGACGCGTTCGCCAACTGGATAATAAAGATAAGCCTGTCAGACAAGAGCGAGCTTGAAAACCTTATGGACGCTGCGGCTTACAGCGCATTATGCGACAAACAAGATTAACCAAACCGAAATGCACTGTAAGAAATAACTCCAGTGCATTTCTTTTTTTCAGTCATCCCTAATATCAGAAAATATGGCATACAAATATTTTCCACATACAGAAAAAGATATAGCCACAATGCTGGAAAAAATCGGGATAAGCTCCCTGAAAGAGCTTTACGCCGATGTTCCGGACAGCATCATGTTCAAAGGCGGCTATAATATCGATGAAGCCAAGAGCGAAATCGAAATCAGGAACTATTTCAAACAGCTGTGCGAAAAGAACAAGTTGCTCACAGTGTTTGCCGGTGCCGGCTCATACGACCATTACACTCCGGCTGTAATACCAAGCATCATCAGCCGTTCGGAATATCTGACAAGCTACACTCCCTATCAGGCTGAAGTGTCGCAAGGCACGCTGCATTATATATTCGAATACCAGAGTATGATGGCAGAACTCACGGGAATGGACATCTCAAACGCATCTATGTATGACGGCAGCACCGCAACCGCAGAAGCCGTACTGATGGCTAAAGCGTCCACAAAAAAAACGGATAAGGTGCTCGTTTCATCGACCATAGACCCCAAAATACTAAATGTCGTGCGCACATATGCCCACTTTCACGGCATAGAAATAAAGATGATAAGCCAGAAGGACGGCGTTACAGACAAAGCAGACATGGATGCCCTGCTGGCAGAAGGAGGCGTTGCGGGTGTCGTAGTGCAACAGCCTAATTACTATGGAATAATAGAGGACTATTCCGGATACGCCGAGTCATGCCACAGCAGCAAGGCTCTTTTCATCATGAACAGTGTCGCCGCTGACCTTGCCCTGCTTAAGACTCCGGGCGAATGGGGAGCGGACATAGCCGTAGGCGACGGTCAGTCGCTCGGCATACCTATGAGTTTCGGCGGTCCTTCAGTAGGTTACATGTGCTGTACGGAGAAACTCATGCGCAAGATGCCGGGCAGGATAGTCGGCAAAACGGTAGACAGCAACGGACAGCGCGCCTTTGTTCTCACTCTTCAGGCACGCGAACAGCACATCCGCCGTCAGAAAGCCACATCAAACATATGCTCTAACGAAAGTCTCATGGCACTGTTTGTGACAATCTACATGTCGCTTATGGGCAAGGAAGGAGTGAAGGAAGCCGCACAGCTTTCTTACTCCGGAGCACATTATCTCTGTGAGAAACTCATCGCCACAGGAAATTTCTCACTTGCATACGACCAGCCTTTCTTCAATGAGTTCTGTGTGAAATATGACGGTGACATAGACAAACTGCAAAAGCACTTCATCAAAAACGGATTTCTCGGAGGCGTAAAAGTCAGCGACGACACACTGATGTTTGCCGTTACGGAGAAACGAACAAAGCAAGAAATCGACTCATTCGTTAAAACAGCAAAGGAGGCAACACTATGAACAACAAGCTATATGGAAACCTGATTTTTGAGTTGTCACACGAAGGACGTAAAGGTTACTCGCTGCCTGAGAACACGTTCGGCAATTACGAATTGCCATTATGCGCACGCAGAAAAACCGACGCGGAGCTTCCGCAATGCGACGAGCTCACAGTGGTGCGGCATTACACAAACCACAGCGAAAACAATTTCGGCGTGAACAACGGATTCTATCCGCTGGGCAGCTGCACAATGAAATACAATCCGATAGTCAATGAAGAGACTGCCTCAATGCCGGGATTCGCCGCGCTCCACCCGCTTCAGCCGGCAGAGACATGCCAAGGCGCGCTTGAGGCTTACTACAACATGCAGAAGGCGCTGTCCGACATAACAGGTCTGAGCGAGTTCACTCTCAATCCGTTTGCCGGAGCACACGGTGAGCTGACAGGTCTTATGATTATCCGTGCCTACCATCAGCACAACGAAGACCATAAGCGCACGAAGGTTCTCGTGCCCGACTCTGCCCACGGCACCAACCCCGCATCTGCCGCAGTGTGCGGTCTGGAAGTGGTGGAAGTGAAAAGCACGCCAGACGGACTTGTAGATGTGGACGACCTGAAAACACATCTTGATGACACCATCGCTGCAATGATGATGACCAACCCCAACACCCTCGGTCTGTTCGAAAGCGATATTCCAGAGATAGCACGTCTCGTACACGAGTGCGGAGCACTGATGTATTACGACGGAGCCAACCTCAATCCTATGCTTGGAGCATGTCGTCCGGGTGACATGGGATTCGACGTCATGCACATAAACCTTCACAAAACATTCTCCACCCCTCACGGAGGAGGCGGTCCGGGCTCCGGTCCTGTGGGCGTAGGCAAGGGTCTCGAGCAGTTCCTGCCACGCCCGAGAGTGGTTAAGGACGGCTCTGAATACAAAATGGACACAGAATATGCCGGCATCAGCGTGGGAGAGTTTCTCGGCAACTTCGCAACAATGCTGCGCGCATACACATACATCCTGTCGCTCGGCAAGGAGAACCTGCCTATGGTAGGACCGCTCGCTACACTCAACGCAAACTACATCAAGGAATCGCTCAAGGACGCATACGAACTGCCTATCACAGGAGTCTGCAAACACGAATTTGTGTTCAACGGTCTCAAAGACAAGAGCACAGGCGTCACTACAATGGATGTGGCAAAACGTCTGCTCGACTATGGATACCACGCACCTACCATCTACTTTCCTCTTCTATTCCATGAGGCGATGATGATAGAGCCGACCGAGAACGAGAGTCTCGACACGCTCGACTGCTTCATCGACGTCATGCACCGCATAGCAAGGGAAGCCGCGGAGACTCCGGATATTGTCAAGACCGCCCCGCACAACACTCCTATAGGGCGTGTTGACGATGTCTTGGCTGCAAAACATCCGATACTGACATACAAGCAGATGATTTCAGATACGCAGGACAATGGTTAAAACAGATCTTATAATAATAGGTAGCGGTCCGGGCGGATACCGTTCGGCATGCTATGCCGCCGCCCGCGGACTGTTGGTCACCGTATTTGAATCGGCAGAGGCGGGCGGAACATGTCTCAACTGCGGCTGTATACCAACAAAATCACTATGCCGCAACGCCGAGGTTATAGACACTCTGCGCGACGCATCCGCATTAGGACTCGAATCGCTGAGCTACAATCTCGACTTCGGTAAGATAATGGAGCGTAAGAACTCTGTAGTAGCGCAGCTGCGCAACGGTGTCGAGACACTCATGAGAACACCGGGAATAACGTTTGTCAATAAGAAAGCCACACTGACATCCGGACAAACTGTGGTCACGGATGAGGAAGAATACACTGCCGATGACATCATAATCGCCACGGGCTCGCACGCAAAGATTCCACCGATAAAGGGCGCGCAGCTCCAAGGAGTCGTCACTTCCACCGAACTGCTCGACATCCCCTCCGTTCCCAAACGTCTGTGCATAGTAGGCGCAGGAGTAATAGGCATGGAGTTCGCCTCAGCTTTCAGCAGTTTCGGGAGCGAGGTTACGGTAGTGGAGTTTATGAAAGAGGCACTTCCGACACTCGACAGCGACATAGCAAAACGTCTGCGTCAGACAATCGGCAAGCGCGGAGTGACCTTCCACATGCAGACTGCCGTAAAAGAGATAGAGGAGAAAACAGACAGCTGCGGAGCACGGGTCCTCAACGTGATAACAGACAAAAAGGGCAAAACTCTTGAAGTGGAGGCGGATACAGTGCTCATAGCCACGGGACGCTCGGCAAACACCGACGGTCTCGGACTCGAGAAGGCAGGCATCGAGTACGACTCCAAAGGCATACACACAGATGATAATTTCGCCACCAATGCGCCACACATATATGCCATAGGCGACGTTAACGGGAAGTGCATGCTTGCCCATGCCGCCACGTTTCAAGGCATACATGTAGTGAACCACATACTCGGAACACCAGACGGGATACGTCCGGACATAATGCCTTCGGCTATATTCACCAATCCTGAAGCCGCTTCCGTAGGACTGAGCGAGGACCGGTGCAAAGAGCTCGGACTGGAATACACATGCAAGAAGGGCTTCTTCAGGTCAAACGGAAAGGCTCTCGCCATGAACGAGACTGACGGAATGGTGAAACTCATCAGCGATTCCGACGGCAGGATAATCGGATGCCACATGTTCGGAGCGCACGCTTCCGACATGGTTCAGGAGATAACGGCACTTATGAACACTGGTGTCACGACCCGCAGGCTTGCTGAAATAATACACATCCACCCCACTCTCTCCGAGATACTTTGCGACATGTGTCTCGGCTGACCGTAACTCACATATGTCCGGCTACGGATACAGGACGTGCACATGACATGCCTGTAGCTGCAGCCGGACATTTTTTCACGTTCCCAGACTCTGATTTCATCAAAGAAACACATTTGTTCCTTACCAATGTTTTTTATTTTTAAATAAAACAGGCTGCACCCGACAATCTGAAAGCAAGCTTTCATTGCACTCGTTGGCACTGCTTTTAAATAAAACAGGCTGCACTCGACAATCTGAAAGCAAGCTTTCATTGCTCTCGTTGGCACTGCTTTATAACAAAGCAAGACATTAATGCCTGTATTCCGTTTGGCACAATATTTGCATAGTCAACGGCAGAAGAAATCAGTTAAAAAACATATTCACATTATGCAGAAAGGAAATATAGGGGTTACGACAGAGAACATCTTCCCCGTGATAAAAAAGTTTCTCTATTCCGATCATGAGATATTCCTGCGCGAGATGGTGTCAAACGCCGTAGACGCGACACAGAAAATCAAGACACTGGCAGAGCGCGGTGACTTCAGCGGAGAGCTCGGAGATCTGACCGTCCGGATAAGTCTCGACACCGACAAAGGCACACTTACATTCAGCGACAACGGCATCGGTATGACCGAAGAGGAGATAGACAAATACATCAATCAGATAGCCTTCTCCGGCGTAAACGATTTCCTCGACAAATATAAGGATAATGCCAACGCCATAATAGGACACTTCGGCCTCGGCTTCTACTCGTCGTTCATGGTGAGCAAGAAGGTGGAGATTGTCACGAAGAGCTACAAGGAAGGCTCCAAGGCAGTGAAATGGAGCTGCGACGGAAGCCCTGAGTTTGAAATCACAGATGCCGAGAAAGAGACCCGCGGCTCAGACATCATACTATACATAGATGACGACTGCAAGGAGTTCCTCGACAAATACAAGATTCAGGAACTGCTCAACAAGTACTGCAAATTCATGCCTGTGCCTGTGGCATTCGGAAAAAAGACCGAGTGGAAAGACGGAAAACAGGTGGATACTGCCGAGGACAACATCATCAACAGCGTGGAACCGTTGTGGACAAAAGCCCCGAGCACACTAAAAGACGAGGACTACAAGTCGTTCTACCGCACTCTGTATCCAATGCAGGACGAACCGTTGTTCTGGATACACCTCAACGTTGACTATCCGTTCAACCTCACCGGAATACTGTATTTCCCCCGAATACACTCCAATCTCGAACTGCAGCGCAACAAGATACAGCTCTACTGCAATCAGGTTTTCGTCACCGATCAGGTGGAAGGCATAGTTCCTGAGTTCCTCACACTGCTCCACGGAGTAATAGACTCTCCGGACATTCCGCTCAACGTAAGCCGTTCTTATCTGCAGAGCGATGCCAACGTGAAGAAGATATCAACCTATATCACCAAGAAGGTTGCCGACCGTCTGAACAGCATCTTCCAGGAAAACCGCAAGGAATATGAGGAGAAATGGGACTCACTGAAGATATTCATAAACTACGGTATGCTCTCCAAGGACGACTTCTACGACCGCGCGAAGGACTTCGCACTGTTCAAGGATACCGACGGAAAGTACTTCACTTACGACGAATACAAGACGCTCATCAAGGAAAACCAGACCGACAAGGACGGTCAGACAGTATATCTGTATGCCAACGACAAGGAAGGTCAGTACAGCTACATCGAAGCTGCGAAGGCTAAGGGATACAGTGTGCTGCTGCTCGACGGACAGCTCGACGTGCCGATGATATCCATGCTGGAGCAGAAGTTTGAGAAGAGCCGCTTCACACGTGTGGACAGCGACACCATCGACCGTCTGATAATAAAGGATGAGAACAAGGACTCCGACCTCGATTCTGACAGCAGCGACAATCTGTCACAGGTGTTCCGGTCGCAGATGCCTAAGCTCGACAAGACCGAGTTCAACATCGAAGTGCAGGCTCTCGGCGACCAGACGCTGCCGGTACTCATTACACAGAGCGAATACATGAGGCGTATGAAAGACATCAGCCAGTATCAGACGGGCATGGCATTCTATGCTCAGATGCCTGACTCTTACACCATAGTGCTCAACAGCGACCACAAGCTCATAAAGAGCATACTTGAGGATGAGAAGGCAAAATGCGCCGAACAGCTCAAGCCCGTCGACAGCGAGATAAAGGGACTTGAGGCTCGTCTCGCCGCGCTCCGTCAGACACAGAACGGCAAAAAGCCAGAGGAAATAACCCAGGAGGAGAAAGACGATGTCAAGAACACGGAGAAGTCGGTTGCCGAGCAGCGCGACAAGAAGAAGCAGATTATTGCCGACTACGCAAAGGACAACAGAATAGTGCATCAGCTCATAGACCTTGCGCTGCTTCAGAACGGCATGCTCAAGGGCGCAGCTCTCGACTCGTTCCTCAAACGCTCGGTCGACCTTATCGGCTGATTACGCCTTATGAACAGACATTGTGCGCGGCGGTAATGCCACTGGCGCATACAGACATAAAACCCGGACTGTCTTCACCGCACGACAGTCCGGGCTTTTTATGCCCGGATCAGTTTGGCACCAATACGTGACAGCACACCGCACACAACACTATTCATGGCATCTGTCTGCACATGACAGCAAGTAAATGCCGTCAGACAATACAGCCCTAAATGCATATTTATGCGTTTCTGTCAGTAAAATATTTTGACATTTGAAATCAGAGAAATAGGTTCTGCTGACCACCGTAAACCATATTTCCTCTTCACTTCCGGTCTTTTACAACGTTAAAAACACCGTTTTACAGTCCATTCCCTACACTATCTGTTTACAGAAAAGCCTTTATCGTCACGTCACAAAGGCGTTCCCGTCCTGCGGAACAGGCTCTTCCATGATGCGGAAAAGCCTTTCCTGTGTCATGAAAGAGCCCGTTTCGCATCATCATAACACACATATTCCGGTACTGAGACAGGCAAAGCACTGACTGTCAAAGCATTGCAACATCCCCTCAAAACTCGCGTATTTGTGGCAGAATAAGCATTGCCGTCAGAAAACCGCGCTCTCGCGGAGTTGTCGATGTATGATTATGCAAACCTAATTTGAAATTGCATAAATATTCAATCAGTAGAAGTGCAGGTGTTCGGCATGTTCTCAGGCAGGACACAACAAGAGATGACACATATCATTGAAATATCTTCCGTTCATTCACAACCGTCATTCACTGATGTAAGAAGATGTCATACACTGTGGACGCGCAACTGTTCTGATATACCGTATCATCAACACACTGCCTCTGCTTACACCTCTTCATCATATCACACATATTGCTTTACAAATCAGTATTTACACAATATTATACTCATAATATATTCCTTATATGCAGAAACGGAAAATATGAACATACAGTACGAAAATGTCATAACGCTCATAAGCACGAAACAGACTACCTTTGCAACGGATAAATGAAATAAAAAACATGAAGAGACTATTATCAACACTTGCGTTCGCCTGCACGCTTTTCCCCATTAAAGCACAGGACACACTGACGCTGGAACAATGCATCCGCATTGGCATTGAGAACAACCTGTCGCTGCGAACAAAGCGCAACGATGTAATGAAGGGTGAGCACAGCATCTCCGAGAACCGGGCACGGCTGCTGCCGCAAATCAACGCGGTAGTGTCTATGAGCGACAACTTCAATCCGCCGGTGTCTGTCACAGACGGTTCAGCCTACGGCAACAAGTATAATGTGACAAAGACTCTGCAATATAACGCCTCGGCAGGAATAAAGCTGCAGATGCCTCTCTATAATCAGACTCTGCTCACAGCACTTGACATAACAAAGATGACGGCACGTATCAACCGGCTGTCATACGACAAGGCGCGCAACGACCTCATAGAACAGATAACCCGTATATACTATCTTGCACAGAGCACTGCCGAACAGATAGAAATAGTAAAAGCCAACATAGAGCGCCTGAAGGAGCTGAAGAACATCACAACGGCATTCTTCGACAACGGCATGGCTATGGAGGTGGACGTGAAGCGCGTCAACATCAACCTCGAGAATCTGCTGGTGCAGCACGACAACGCCAAGACCATGCTCTCCCAACAACTCAACATGCTGAAGTATGTCATGGACTATCCTGCCGGCAACGACATCACTCTGACAACCGTAAACACAGAAACAGTGGAACAGGTGGAGCCTGGCGGACTCGACGAGTCGTTGCCCGAGCTACAGCAACTGAGGGAGAAGAGCGAACTTGCCGCACGCCAGCAGAAGCTTATCAGTCAAGGTTATCTGCCATCACTCACACTGACCGGCAACTTCTCCTACTCCGCTTTTACTGACAGATTCAGCAATTGGTTTCACTCCGGACCGTCGAATCATTGGTACAACTCTTCGGGACTGGGCATCACTCTGAACGTACCGATATTCGACGGACTCGAGAAACGCTCGAAGATACGTAAGGCAAAGCTCGACACGGAGAACGCCCGCATAGCCTACGACGATGCTCTGAAAGGTCTGCGCATGCAATATCTCAATGCCGCCGACGAGCTTACGAACAGCCGGCGCAATCTCACCAAGCAGCGCGACAACTACCGTCTTGCCGAGGATGCGTATGCTGTCACGACCGACCGCTACCGCGAAGGCATCGCCTCAATGACCGAGGTGCTGCAGGACGAGATGCGTATGAGTGAGGCGCAGAACAACTACGTGACAGCTCACTACAACTACCGCATAACCAGTCTGTCGCTGCTGAAACTCACAGGGCGTCTCGACTCGCTCCTAAAATGAACATGTCACAGCAGTGATTTTATTCAACATAAAATAAGATAATAAACCGACAATCCCAAAAAACAAAACAATGGAAACCAAAAACAACAACATACAGCACTCCGACACTCTGAAACAGAAAGCAGCAAAACTGAGAAAGCAGCGCATGCGTCAGCGTCTGGCAAGCGCATTCGGAATAATAATCATCATGTGCGGAATAGTGAAGACCGCCACGATTTTCATTAACTACAAAAGCACGGAGACAAGCGACGACGCGCAGATAGAGCAATACATATCACCGGTTAACCTGCGCGCATCCGGCTATATAAAGAAGGTGTGTTTCACGGAGCATCAGAACGTGAAGAAAGGCGACACACTTCTGATTCTCGACAACCGCGAATACCGCATACGGGTAATGGAGGCAGAGGCTGCGCTGAAGGACGCTCTGGCTGGCGCGTCGGCAATAGGACAGTCGCTTCAGACATCGGAGGCGTCGGCATCGGTGTATGAGTCGTCAATAGATGAGGTGAAAATTCGTCTGGCGAAACTTGAGAAAGACCGCACACGCTATCAGAACCTGCTCGACCGCAACGCCGCCACCCCAATACAGCTGGAACAGATAGAGACCGAATATGAGGCTACGAAGAAAAAGCTCGACGGACTCGTGAGACAGCGGAAGGCTGCCATGTCGGGCGTAAGCGAGGTGTCGGTACGCCGCAAGAGTTCGGAAGCGGCGATAGAGCGTGCGCGTGCCGCTCTCGAGATGGCACGTCTCAACCTCTCCTATACGGTTGTTACCGCTCCGTGCGATGGCAAGCTCGGTCGCCGGACAGTAGAGGAAGGACAATACGTCCCTGCCGGACAGACTCTGACATACATCATGCCCGACACACAAAAATGGGTGATAGCGAACTTTAAGGAGACACAGATTGAGAACCTGCACGTAGGACAGGAGGTGACCGTAACGGTGGACGCTCTGGACGGACGTGAGTTCAAAGGACGTGTAACGGCAATCTCCGGAGCCACCGGTTCTAAATACTCACTCGTCCCGACGGACAATTCAGCCGGAAACTTCGTGAAAATCCGCCAGCGCGTACCGGTAAGAATAGACTTCGCCAACCTGTCGGCGAAGGACAACGCACGCCTTGCAGCCGGAATGATGGTGGTGGTGAAAGCAAGGATTGACTGACATTACGGCACTCCATAAATAAAATATCGGAATAAGGCGGACAGCCTGCTAAAAACAATAAGAAATGAAACAAAATGCAATAAGCGTCAACTGTGGAGCCAGATACAGGAACTATCCGTTCTATGACTGGATGCCGAAACCGCTCGGAATAACCATTCTCATACTGCTGTTCATACCTATCCTTACCGTCGGAGGTGTCTACACAGCCAACAGCGGTGAGATGATGAGCGGGTTGGGAATACAGTCGGAGCACATACAGTTTGCCGGATTCGCCACATCAATAGGCATGGCGGCATTCGCACCTTTCTTCTATCAGGTGGTGTGCATACGTCGCGAGAAGATGACATGCGTCATAGGATTCTCCATAATGTACGTTCTGAGCTACGTGTGTGCCGTCACCGACAGCATATTCGTCATTGCCCTGTGCAGCCTTGTGATGGGTTTTCTGCGCATGACTCTTATGATGGTCAACCTGTTCACGCTCATACGGTATGCCTTCGGCATGGAAGCGACACAGAACATAACGCCTGGCAACGAGCCTGCCGATGAGGAAGGATGGGATCGTCTGGACTCCGAGAAAGGCAAAAGCATGCCGATAATCTATCTGTTCTTCATGATTCTCGGTCAGCTGGGCACGTCGCTCACGGCATGGCTTGCATACAGATACCGGTGGCAAGACGTTTACTTCTACATGATGGGCATGACACTCGTCGCCTTACTCACCGTGTTCGTGACGATGCCTCACCACGCCTACAACAGCCGGCGCGTCCCTATAACGTTCAGCAAGTTCGGCAATGTGGCAGTGTTCTGTTCGATGATGACATGCGGAATATACGTACTCGTCTATGGAAAGACGCTCGACTGGTTTGCCGACCCGACGATAGTGCGCTCCACGATATTTACAATCGTCTTTGCCGCAGCGTTCGTCTATATGGAAATGTCGCGCCGTTCGCCCTACTTCATCATGGAAGTGTTCCGTCTGCGCACCATCAACGTTGGCATCATACTGTTTCTTCTGCTCATGGTGTTCAATACAAGCTCTATGTTTGTCAGCATGTTCACCGGTGTGGGAATGTCTGTTGACAACTGGCAGAACGCCTCACTGGGGAACTGGAGCATTGCCGGATACTTCATCGGAGCCGTCATAGCCATAGCTCTCGGTTCGAAGAACGTGAAGCTGAAATATCTCTTCGCCATAGGTTTCCTGCTCATCGGAGCCTCCTCGATATTCATGTATTTCGAGGTGCAGACGGCTGGTCTGTACGAAAGGATGAAGTATCCGGTCATCATACGTTCGGCAGGTATGATGCTGATATATTCTCTCGCAGCCGTATACGCCAACCAACGCATGCCATACAAATATCTGTCCACATGGATATGCATAATGCTCAGCGTACGCATGGTTGTCGGTCCGGGCATAGGATCTGCGCTTTATTCCAACGTGATGCAGCATCGGCAGCAACATTATGTGACGATGCTTGCACAGGATTTCGACCGCACAGACACACAGACGGCAGCCGACTACGACCGTACCGCATACGGCATGCGCATGCAGGGAAGCAGCGGGACCGACGCCGAGAACGTGGCTGCCATGTCTGTAAAAGGCAAAGTACAGGTACAGGCAACACTGTCCGCCATAAAGGAAATGTCGGGATGGACATTCTATGGCTGTATGATTTCAATGCTCTTCGTACTCATTTATCCATACAGAAAGAGGAATTTATCTGCTTGGCATGACTCAAACCCGAATCGGTCATTAAAACGCCGATAAAAGATTTCAGGTTTATTGTCAGCTCATCATCCTTCTTCCGCACTGCTGCCGTCATCTTGTCGTCCCGCTTTTTACCGGTGTAGCCCGCTACATCTTCGATAAAGCTGAATACAATTTGACTGACATCAGCACGAAACAAGAATGGAAGTTTAATGACATATTCGGGTTAAAGGTCTGCCAAGTCAGATAAATTTATTATCTTAGCGGCAACAAAGATAATGCAAGGCGAGTGCAACAGCAAGACGGGAAAACAGAGTTTTACCAGACTTGATACTGCCGAGCCGAAGCTTATCTTATACAAAGATATTTCAAACGAGCGGCAAAAGAGCTTGCTCTTATTTGCCCGAGTGCAGCATATCTTATACAAAGATACTTCAAATAACACTATTAAACGAATATATATAGCCACTTTTTAAATTCTCATTATAAATAAACATACGCAGACAACCTTTGTGAAAAACATCTCATCAGTCATTGTTCATGTATAATTATTCATCCATGACAGTAAAAAATATTTACAATCTTTTTTGATGAAACAGAGAATGAAGCGGCCTAAATATACAAACCTACAAGAAAAACCAACCATCGGATGTGTCACAACACATTAATGAAACATGCGATAAAGCCTTTGCCGGGATGCAATACAGCCTTTTTCATGCAACAGAACAGCATGCATCAGAATGCGGAAGAGGCTTTTCGGGCAGACAGAAAAGGCTTTTCAACAAGCCGGAATACGTAAAATTTATTAACTGTAAAACATAAATCACTGGTAGCCAGAGCATTATTAAAGCCTCTGAAAATCCATGGATTTGCGTTCATATTTACTTTCGTCCGGAAATAAAGCATATATACGAAGTTATCCTTAATAAGGATGCATCCCGCCATATGTAAATTTGCATAAACTTACAATTATTCAAACAGAGTAACACAAAAAAATGATTATGAATACAGGAACCTTTTGCTACATTCTACATTTTTTATTATTTTTGTATAAGATAAGCTACGGCTCGGCAGTATCAAGTCTGGTAAAACTCTGTTTTCCCGCCTTGCTGTTGCACTCGCCTTGCAATATCTTTGTATAAGATAAACTGCACTCGGACAAATAAGAGCAAGCTCTCTTGCCGCTCGTTTGCAATATCTTTGTCAAACAAAAAACATAATTACAATAAAAATGACACAGGAAGATGACATTAAAAACGCCATTGACGTAATGCGCAAAGGCGGAGTGATTCTATATCCGACGGACACTGTATGGGGAATAGGATGTGACGCTACAGACGAGAAAGCTGTGGCGAGAGTTTATGAGATAAAGAAACGCAACGATTCGAAGGCTCTCATTTGCCTCGTAGACTCCGACACGCGCCTTCAGCGGTATGTCAGAAACGTGCCTAACGTGGCATGGGACTTAATGGAACTTGCAACCAAACCCACAACAATAATATTTGATCAGGCTGTCAACCTCGCCCCTAACCTCATAGCTGAGGACGGAAGCATTGCCATGCGCATCACAAAAGAACCGTTCTCAAAGATGCTGTGCTACAGATTCCAGAAACCAATTGTAAGCACAAGCGCCAACATAAGCGGTGAACCGGCAGCTCAAAACTACTGTGACCTGTCGCCAGAGCTGATCGACGCCGTGGACTATGTGTGCCACACGCGCCGTCAGGAACACAAGCCGCACACACCGAGCAGCATCATAAAACTGACAAACGAAGGTGTCGTCACAATAATCAGACCTTGACCATACCGCCACACACTCCTACAGAGGATAACAGAATAAGCCAACACGAAAAATGAAAGCAATAAAAGCACAAACATTAAGAATAACCACAAACATACTTCACAACTGGAACAACCACGTATCAGAGAGGCAGATGACTCTGATACTTGCCTTCCTCATAGGATTCTTCGCGTCTGTGGCTGCTTTCATACTGCATTCCATAATCAAAGAGATACAATGGCTGCTGACATCCAAATTCACATTGGAGTCGTACAACTGGCTTTACCTTCTGTTTCCTGTCATCGGTATACTCATCACGATGCTGTTCGTGAAGTATGTCGTGAAAGACAACATCTCACACGGTATCACCCGCATACTATACGCCATCTCCACCAAACGCTCACACCTTAAAGCCCACAACTGCTGGTCATCGGTGATTGCCTCCGCCATAACCATCGGGTTCGGAGGTTCTGTAGGAGCAGAAGCTCCTATCGTGCTCACGGGCTCGGCGATAGGCTCTAATCTCGGGCAACTCTTCCGGATGGACAACAAGACGCTCATGCTGCTTGTGGGATGCGGTGCGGCAGCCGCCATCGCGGGAATATTCAAGGCTCCCATCGCAGGTCTCGTGTTCACGCTCGAGGTGCTCATGGTAGACCTCAGCATGGCTTCACTGCTGCCCATACTCATCTCGTGTGTCACGGCAACCTGCTTCACATACATATTCGTCGGAAGCGACTCGCTTTTCACATTCTTCCTTGACGACAAATGGACAATAGAACGCATACCGGCGTGCATACTGCTTGGAGTGGCATGCGGACTGGTGAGTCTGTACTTCATACGTGCCATGGGAATGTGCGAGAACATGTTCAGCCGCATGAAAGACAAGCCATACACACGGCTGCTGACAGGCGGAGTGATACTCAGCTCGCTGATATTTCTCTTTCCGGTATTATACGGTGAAGGAAACAACGCCATAAACATACTTCTCAACGGAGAGACAGGCGCAGACTGGGAAAAACTGCTCAACAACTCGCTGTTCTACGGTCATGGCAATCTGCTGATACTCTACATAGCCCTCGTGATACTGACCAAGGTGTTTGCCACATCCGCCACAAACGGTGCGGGAGGATGCGGAGGAACATTCGCACCGTCACTGTTCATCGGAGGATTCAGCGGATTCCTTTTCGCGCGACTGTGGAACATCAACGGCATAGGTGTTCATCTGCCTGAGAAGAACTTCACTCTCCTCGGCATGGCTGGAGTGATGGCAGGAGTGATGCACGCTCCGCTCACCGGCATTTTCCTCATTGCCGAGATAACAAACGGCTACAGCCTGTTCATGCCGCTTATCATTGTAGGCATATGCGCGGTAATGACAATCAGCATATTCGAGCCGCACAGCATCTATGCAATGCGTCTCGCAAAAGAAGGCAAACTGATAACCCATCACACAGACAAGGCGGCACTGACGCTCATGAGCCTTGACAGCGTGATTGAGAAGGACTTTGTGTCGGTGAATGCGGACATGTCGCTCGGACAGCTTGTCAACGTCATAAGCAAGAGCAACACGAGTTTCATACCGGTGCTCGACAATGCCGGGATATTGCTCGGTGAGATTGACATCACCAAGATAAGGCATATCATGTTCCGTACAGAACTGTACAACAGATTCACCGTCAGTCAGATAATGACACCAGTGGAGGCAAAACTGCTTCTGAACGACTCGATGGGGAACGTCATGAAGACCTTTGAAAAGGAAAACACCAGTTATCTGCCTGTTGTAGACATAAACAACCAGCTCATCGGATTCATCTCACGGACAAGAGTTTTCAGCATGTACAGGAAAATGGTATCCGACCTATCGGACGAGTGACAGCCGGTTCTGACACAATGTTCTTATGTGAAAAGAGACCGCGCCAGACAATACTGGAGAAACATCTCATTGCGCCCGACGCCACTGTTTTCTAACGGAAGAACTGGCATTGGAGCGGACATTCATTTCATAATGACCAAGGACTGCAGCAGACCTGTAAACTTCCAATATGTTAATACCGGATGACAGCGATTCGGATTAAACATTAATCGGTAATTGGTCCGTAAAACTTTTTATTTACCTGACTACTGACTTCTTCATCCATATTACACACTGCTGCCGTCCTTTTGCCTTACGCATTCTCCAGGTACAGTACGCAACATCTTCAATAAAAGCAGAAACCGATATGACTGACAGCAGTACGAAAATACAGATGAAATATAATGAGCGCGTCAGGTTAAACAGGGAAAAGGAAGCTAAAGCGAATTATGACAGCCGACATTGAAAAAAAGCGATGCGGGAAATGAACAGCACGTCATCCTGCATCGCTTTTATTAATTGTATATCGAAATAATTACAATACTCTTATTCCGGGCGAATCTCTGTCGCCTTCAGCATCTCTGCCACATCGGCATTAATCTTGGCGGCAAAATCCTCCATAGACATCACGCTCTGCTCGCCCCCACCCTGCTTGCGCACGGCTACAGTTCCGTCTGTCTGTTCCTTCTCGCCTACAACAAGCATATAAGGAATGCGTTTCATCTCGTTGTCGCGTATCTTGCGTCCTATCTTCTCATTACGGCTGTCGACAGTAGCACGCACGCCCTGATTGTCAAGATACCTGCAAACCTTCTTTGCGTAGTCATTGTATTTCTCGGAGATTGGCAGCACAGCCACCTGGTCCGGTGTAAGCCATAACGGGAAATGTCCAGCCGTATGCTCTATGAGTACAGCACAGAAGCGTTCCATTGATCCGAACGGCGCACGGTGAATCATGACCGGAGTCTTCTTCGTATTGTCCTCATCAGTGTACTCAAGCTTGAAACGCTGCGGCAGATTGTAGTCCACCTGTATCGTACCGAGCTGCCAACGGCGGCCTATGGCATCCTTGACCATGAAATCGAGTTTCGGACCATAGAACGCAGCCTCGCCATACTCAACCTTTGCCTTAAGCCCTCTTTCACGGCATGCTTCAATTATAGCCTGTTCGGCAGATGCCCATACCTCATCGGAACCGATGTACTTCTCATGGTCGTCAGGATCGCGCAGAGATATCTGTGCCTCCACGTTGTCATCGGTGAAGTTGAATGTTGAGAAAACAGTCTGGATAATGTCTATCACTCTCAGGAACTCGTTCTTCACCTGATCAGGACGGCAGAAGATGTGCGCATCGTCCTGTGTAAAAGAGCGCACACGTGTAAGACCATGAAGCTCACCGCTCATCTCGTAGCGATAAACAGTTCCGAACTCTGCGATACGCAAAGGCAGATCTTTATAAGAACGCGGCTTCCACGCGAACACCTCACAGTGATGCGGGCAGTTCATCGGTTTCAGCATATATTCCTCGTCTTCCTCCGGAGTATGTATAGGCTGGAACGAATCCTTACCATAATGTGCGTAGTGACCGGACGTGACGTACAGGTTCTTGCTTCCTATGTGAGGAGTGATGACCTCCATATATCCATAGTTTTTCTGTATCTTACGCAGCATGTCCTGCAAACGCAGGCGCAGTTCCGTTCCTTTCGGAAGCCATATTGGAAGTCCCTTGCCCACACGCTCCGAAAACATGAAAAGCTCCATCTCACGTCCGATCTTACGATGGTCGCGCTTCTTTGCCTCCTCAAGCATGAGAAGATACTCGTCAAGCATCTTCTTCTTCGGGAACGTTATGCCGTATATACGAGTCATCTGCTCGCGCTTCGCGTCACCGCGCCAGAATGCTCCAGCCACACTCGTAAGCTTAATGGCCTTTATGGCACCGGTGCTCACGAGGTGCGGGCCACGGCACAGGTCAGTGAAAGCACCTTGTGTGTAAGTGGAGATTGTGCCGTCCTCAAGATCCTGATCAATATGCTCACACTTATAAGTCTGTCCGTCAGCATTGAATTCAGCCAATGCGTCAGCCTTTGTGACATCCTTGCGTACCACCGGCTCGTCTTTCTTTGCCAGTTCCTTCATCTTTGCCTCGATGGCGGGGAAATCGTTCTCGCTTATTGTAACACCCTTAGGAGGCATTACATCGTAAAAGAAACCGTTCTCTACAGCCGGTCCGAAACCGAACTGTATGCCCGGATACAGTTCCTGGAGGGCTTCTGCGAGCAGATGAGCCGATGTATGCCAGAAAGTATGTTTACCCTCTTCGTCTTCAAATTTATAAAGAACAAAATCAGCGTCCTCCAAAATAGGACGGTTGAGTTCCACTGTTTCGCCGTTTACACCACAAGATACCACATCACGGGCAAGAGCAGGCGAAATGCTCTCTGCAATCTGCAAACCGGTCACGCCTTGTTCGTATTCATGAACAACACCGTCCGGAAAAGTGATTTTTACCATAACAAATTAGTATTTAATCTTTTTATATTGCAAAATTAATATATATTCTTTCAATAAGAGACAATTACAGCATGATTTTTATCAACCTGTCTTCTTGTCTGCCTGCTGATATTTCTTTATCAGACTATAGGCATCATACAGACCGAGTTCACCGGCTTTGCTCAAATCGGCTATACCTGCGCTGACGTTCTTATTGTTTATATGTGCCAGTCCACGGTTGTAATATGCTTCAGCCAGATTCGCGTCGAGACGTATGGCTTCGGTATAATCTGCAATGGCTTTATCGTAAAGTTTGCCAGCCGCATACATGTTGCCACGGTTATAAAACAGATATTGATTGTCCGAATCGAGTCTGATGGCTTGATTCATGTCAGCCATTGCCCTCTCGGCTGCAATACGCACATCGGTACCTCCGGACGCATTGAACTCATTCATCTTGGAAAGACAGAAGGCACGCTGCCAATAGCCGAGCGGTGACAGAGAGTCTATGGACAAGTATGTTGTGAGATCTGATACGGCAGCATCATAGTTCTGTAACGCAGAATAGACAACCGAACGAACCAGCACATCTGCCTTGACATCAGAGATGTTGCGTGAGGCGTCAATGCCGGCAGACAGACTGTCCACATATTCAAAATAACCTTGCGACGTTTTCTGATCGAGCTGGCGGGATATACAATTGACATAAATGTGACGTACGTCACGGGCATTGCTGTTGAACCGGTCTACTGCCGCAGAGAAAGCCTGATAGCTCTTCACACCATTATCGTATGGCGACATAGCAAGGAAATACATCGGTCTGAACGACTGCTCCACAGAACGGTTCTGCACACGTCCGCGATAATCGCTCTCGTATTCATGCTCCACCTTGTTTTCATCGGCAACGACTATCTGATTGTATTTTTCAGGATCGATGTCACTTCTCTTACGCATCTGTTTTGTTTTTGACGCACTCCAGCGCGGCTGCTTGCCCTGATGCTTGTCCATCTGCGCCTTCAATATCTTGAACTCGTCGAGTTCAGCCTTTGCCGTCATCCCCAAACGCCGGTAGCAAGCGGCCCGCCGCGCAAGACCTGTCCAGAAGTTAGGAAACTGATTGATGACAGTGGTGTAGTCTTTTATGGCAGATTTGAGATCACCTGTACGGTCGTGCAGCAAAGCTCTGTTGAAAATAGCCATCACATTGTCCGGCTCCATCCTGATGACATAATCAAAATCTGTTATAGCCCTGTTGTCATCTCCAAGCTGCATACCGAGCAATCCACGATTATATCTTGCCATGAAATTGTTAGGGTCAAGATCTATAGCCTTGTCATAATCAGCCATTGCTCCTCGCAGATTATTCAGATTGTATCTTGCCAAACCACGATTGACATAATTAGGGACATTCTGGGGCTTCAGGTGTATTGCCTTGTCCAGACATGCCGCAGCTTCGCTCCATTCCGAACGCGACAGCCCTATCATCGCCTTTGCCGACCATGCGTCCGCATTGTAGGGATCAATGTCAAGACTTTTACCAAGCCATTCATCAGCTTTTGTCGTGTCTTTTTGCATAAGGAAAACTTCAGCCTTAAGCGAATAAGCCTTGGCGTTGGTTTTCCATCTGTTCACCATCGTATCAAGATCTGCCTGCGCCCGCTCATACTCCTTGTCTTCAATACGGCATAACGTACGGTTGTACCATACATTATAATTCCATGGATTGAACTCTAAAGATTTGTCGTAATCGGCTATCGCGCCCTTAAAATTTTTCTGGTTGATGCGGCATAATCCCCGGAGCTCATATATATCAGATATGTACGGGTTCAAATTTATTGCTTCCGTCACATCCTTTTCCGCTCCTACAAAATCGTCAAGATAGAACTTAGCGACACCTCTGAAAAACCATGCGTCGTAAAGATATGGCTTGACATTGATAATCTGGTTGAAATACTGTATGGAAAGTACATAGTCTTCATAAAAAAGAGCACTGCGGCCGGTCACCATCAGACGATCGGTATTGAACTGCGCAAATAACCCCAGCGGCAGAATCACCAATATGAAGAGCAGTACTTTTCTCATCTCTTTGCTGGTTTTGTACGATATCCGCAACGATAACGTCCCTGCAGCAAAGACTTCAACTTATTGCATATGAGTTGTTTACGCATAGGAGAAAGGCGATCCACAAACATTGTCCCGTCAAGGTGGTCGAATTCATGTTGCATCACACGGGCAAGATAACCATCCACCCATTCATCGTGCATATTGAAGTCTTTATCCTGATATGTGACGTGTATGCGTTTGGGACGAGTTACGTTCTCATGTATTCCGGGAAGAGAGAGACATCCTTCTTCCATCGTGTCCTTAGGACCTTCGGTATCATATTCCACAATATGCGGATTTATATAAACCTTTTTAAAGTCCTTATACTCCGGAAAATCCTCACTCAGTACGTCAAGATCTATAACAACAAGGCGAATGTCAAGTCCTATCTGAGGCGCGGCAAGTCCCACTCCGTCACTCTCAGTAAGGGTTTCGAACATGTTTTCTATAAGAGTCTGCAAATCCGGATAGTCAGGTGTTATTTCCTGTGCTTGTTTTCTCAACACCGGATTGCCATAAATATAGATAGGTAGAATCATCTAACTTTAGAAATAGAATTTTATTAAACCAGTTATAAACAGAACACCGTTTACCACTTTTTATCCTGTATGTAGTCCAAATAACTCTGTAAAATGATTGTGGCACTAATCTCGTCGACCAATGCTTTGTTACGCCGCGCCTTCCTGCCTATGCCACTGTCTATAATAGTCCTGTGGGCAAGCACTGAGGTGAAACGCTCGTCATATAGCTCTATCGGAATATTCGGAAAAACCTTGCGCCACCTTTCAACAAACTGAACTACACGCGCATGGTTCTCACTCGGCTCACCGTTCATCTGCTTCGGTTCACCTATTACAATCCGCTCAACTTCTTCACGGCCTACGTAAGATGATAAAAAAGAAAACAAAGCGGAAGTGTCAACAGTCGCCAACCCATTAGGTATTATTTGTAATGGATCGGTAACTGCCAACCCCGTCCGTTTTTTTCCATAATCTATGGATAATATGCGAGCCACAATGAATTTTATTTCTTAAAAAGCAACCATGCGTCCGGATACTTTGCACGGAACTGGTCGCGAGAGCTCACCGCATCTGATTTCAGATTGAATGTTGCGGAAACCACGCGGTAGAAATTGTTTGATGGATTATATACTATCTGTGCGTCGTATCCAGCCTGTTTCAAAGTGCTTTGCAAACCTTCGGCATTTGCCTTGAGAGAGAAAGAGCCGACAACAACGCTGTAAGCCTTCAGTCCGGCACCACTTACAAGAGTAACGTTCTCGGAACGGACCGGAGCATTATCTGTGTTGTCTACAACAGTTGTCTGCGCAACAGGTTTTTCTACGATAGGAGCTACCACTGGTGTCTCGGTCTGAGCCACTTCTGCCTGCTGGTTTTCCTGCTGTGCCTGCGCTTTCAGATACGCTTTTTTATAAGCACTCTCACTCGACTTACATCCTGTAAGCGCCAATGCGGCACATAGCCCGGCACACAAAACCACACTTTTTTTCATTTTCATATTAGTTATTAATTATAAATTCGTCAAGACTTAATATTGTGCGAAATTACAAAATATATTATAAGTATAAGAAGATTAGGCACATAAAGTTTGTTAAATGCCCAAAAGCGTGCCTTTTTAACAAAAAATGGCAATTAAAACATAGCATATTACACATCTTTTTTCTATATTTGCTCATAATTAGAATAACATTGTTGAATTAAAAACTTACGAAAATGAAAACACTTGGTTATATCGGCGCATTTTTAGGAGGTGCAATTGCCGGAGCTGCACTTGGAATTCTTATGGCACCAGAAAAAGGCAGTGAGACTCGTACAAAAATAGGAGATGCAATAGACGATTTCTGCAAGAAACACAACATCAAGCTAAGCCGCAACGAGGTTGAGGATCTTGTTGACGACATCAAGGATGCAACAGAAAGGGTCAACGGATAAACTGTCAGTATGTTTTCAAGTGATAAGAACATAGAAACCATAGGACAGCTTATTGAAGCGATACGTCATTACATCGGGCTTCAGACAAAATACGCGAAGCTCGATGTAATTGAAAAGATAGTACGGCTGCTTACAGCTTTTGTGATGATGATTACACTTGCTGTTTTGCTTATGCTTATGCTTATCTACGCATCGTTTGCCGCTGCGTTTGCCCTGCAGCCTTTCATAGGTGCGGCAGCCGCATTCTGTGTTGTTGCGGGAACATATTTTATCGCACTGATATTATGCTTCGCTTTCAGAAAGCAGTGGATTGAGCGTCCGTTGGTTAAATTTCTGGCAAGTATATTAATGCAAGAATGATACTATGAATGTAACAGATAAGAATACACAGACATTCTGTTCTTTGGCTGACATACGTGCCAGAAAGGACCAACTGCAGAATGAGATTTATGCAGATGAAGAAAAGATATCCTCCTTATGGAGTGATTTGTTTTATAAAAAGGAATCACAGGAACCGGCAACTCCGGTACAAAGAATGTCTAACATGATTAATATGGGAGCCGGACTGATAGACGGCATCATCCTTGGATGGAAAATATACAGAAAGTTCAAGGGCAACCGTCCTTTATTATTCAAAAAGAAGAGACGTTAATTGTCATACCATCGTATGCAAGATATACACCGGTAGGAAGCATGGCAGAAGCCTCTGCATATAATCCTATATGATGGCAGACATGTGTAAGAAACACTTCCTCTGCCTTTATTTTATTAGCAAAATTCACAGCATCTTTCACCAACTGATGTGAATGATGTTCCTTTGAAAACCGCAAGGCATTGACAACAAGTTTCTTTACACCAATAAGTTTTTCCAGCTCAGAATCATCTATTGTTTTCATGTCTGTGATATACGCAAAATCAGAAAAGCGATATCCTAATATCGGCATCTCACCATGCATGACCTTTATTGGCTGAACACTTACATCACCTATTCTGAAAGTATCGCCTGGTTTTATTACATGCAAATTTATTAACGGCACACCAGGATAAAGATTATCACCAAAACAGTATGGCATAATGCGCTTAACGCATTCCGATGTTGCATTGTCAGCATAAATGTTAATAGCTCCGAATACACAAAACGGGCGCAAGTCGTCCAAGCCTGCGATATGATCATAATGACAATGAGTAAGCAGTACAGCATCTATACGACCAAAAGAGAAAGGGAGCAGTTGCTCTCGTATGTCCGGACCACAATCAATAAGCACTCGGGTGGAAGATGTCTCCAACAGCGCGGCACTGCGCAAATGTCTGTCACGAGGGTCAGTACTATGGCACACCTTACAATTACAGCCCAATGAGGGTACTCCACCTGACGTTCCGGTCCCAAGCAGTGTGACTTTCATAATTTTACAAATAATTGAAACTACCGTATAATATTAACCTCCGGGAAAATCTCTATGCCAAATCTTTTATTTACATCTGAACATATTCTTTCGCAAAGAGCGAGAATCTCCTCTCCCGTAGCTCCACCTCTATTTACAAGCACCAGAGATTGCCTTTCATAGACTCCGGCGTTTCCAAGCGAACGACCTTTCCATCCGCATTGCTCGATAAGCCACCCTGCAGGTACTTTAACACGTCCGTCATCCAAAATATAATGAGGCATATTCTGATATTCCGCACTTAAAGCTGAATATTTTTCCATACTTATAATAGGATTAACGAAGAAGCTGCCCGCATTTCCAAGAATGCCAGGATCTGGCAATTTGGCATTTCGTATGGAAATTATGGCGTCTCTAAGGCATCTTGCGGTGGGATTGTCTATCCCGTTTGACGATAAAAAAGACTTTATGTTGCCATAGTCCAACTTAGGTTCGAATTTCTTGGAAAATCTGTACGTCACATATGTTATTATATAGCGGTTTTTCCATTCATGTTTAAATTTACTGTCTCTGTAACCATAACAGCAATCAACAGGAGAAAACTCACACGTCTCTCCCGTCATAACGTCCACGGCCTCAACATTCACAATAAGATCCTTCACTTCAGAACCATAAGCTCCTATATTCTGTACTGCCGAAGCACCGACTTCTCCAGGTATGGCTGAAAGATTTTCAGCTCCATACAAACCTGTTGACACTGCATAATCAACAACATCATCCCACACTTCTCCTGAGCCACATCTCAGACAGGCTGTATCCTCATCTCGGATAAGCTCAATACCTTTAATTCCTGAATGAAGTATAGTACCTGGGAAGTCGCCTACAAACAAGACATTGCTGCCTCCGCCCAAAATAAGCATAGGTTTGTCAACAATATCTCTTTGTGACGTAATCTCGCGCAAGTCATCAATTGTGCTGAATTCCAAAAACCTTGCACATTTGACATTCATGCCAAATGTATTATGTCTAAGCAGATTATAATTACAAGAATCTTTTATCATACTATCAGCTTTATTAGCATCCACTTTCCGTCTTTCTTACGGAAAGTAAGTTCTGTCTCAAGTCCATTGGATATACCACGTATAACGAATATCCTCTGATTTCTGTCAGCCCTTGCCTCACAGTCATACTGTATGTTATAAATCACACCGGCAGGAAGTTCAGGAGCAAATGATAACCATTGTTCTGGTGCAAGAAAGCCACTTGTTATATTAAACTCGTCATCAGAACTTGGAGCGGAAAAATCCAACGGGTCATTTATACTGTTAAGCTGGAAAACAGAATCGGTCGCAAATTTTCCATAAAAGCGAAGGAATGAAGCATTCCGGTTTTTCCGTATTCCCTCATACTTTATGGATGTCATCGTCCAAAGTCCGTGCATCTTGTCAAAAAGATACTGCTTAACCATATTGCGTTTAAGATATATCTTTTCCACTACCACATGATGAATCGTAGTGTCTTTCACAACATCCATCTGCCTCAAATCGTCAAATATTAACGTATAATAATCCTGGTGCATAAAGAAATGCTCGGTTTTCCAAGCCTTCGACTTTATAAAAGTTGTATCTCTACGGATTACCGGCAGGGGGAATCTTATACGTTTCTTCTGCAATCTACTGTTGGCTGCAAAGTTAAAAAAGAAGTCGTCAAACAGCTCATCAGCAGCTCGTGGCATTGGAGTTTGCGCAATAATTGTTTCCATCGTATCAGTCGCCGTTGTGTCCACAGTCAAAGAATCAACAATAGAAACAGAATCTGCCGTAATGTTCTTTTTTTCAGAGCAGCCCATTGAAGAAAAACATATTACACTGGCTATTAATGTCAGTATAATAAAAACAACACTTCTTTTCATATACATAGTTCAGGCATTGCCATTCCTCAAATTTTTAGCAAAAGTACAACTTTATTTCTATATATTTCTTATTCTAAGCTAAAAATATTACCTTTGCAATGATTTAAAAAGTCAGGCATGATATTATAATGAGCCAAAGCACCCTTTATGAGCCACAATGCCTGTCTGCAACAAGCGACATACAAAATCAACACAATAACTATGATATTGGACAAAATAGACCAACTTATTATCGAGATAGGCAATCTTTCAGCAAAAAACGCTGAAGAAATAGAATCTCTGCGTCTGAAATATCTCGGCAAGAAAGGTGAAATAACCAACCTTATGGCTGATTTCAGAAATGTTGCACCGGAAGATAAAAAGACTGTTGGAATAAAAATAAACGAGCTTAAGCAACTTGCCATACAGAAAATCAATGAGTTGAAAGATAACGCAGATACAGGCAATGACACATTAAATGATATAGACCTGACACGTTCCGCCTATCCGATACAACTCGGAGCGCGCCATCCGCTGACAATTACAAGGAACAAGATCATAGATATTTTCCAGCGCATGGGATTCAGCATTGCAGAAGGACCGGAAATAGACGATGACCTGCACGTTTTCACAAAGCTGAACTTTGCCGAAGACCATCCTGCGCGCGACATGCAGGACACGTTCTTTATCGAGACAAACAAAGAAGATGTAACAAAAAACATAATCCTTCGTTCACACACATCCAACGACCAAAGCCGTGTGATGGAACATCAGCAACCGCCGATTCGTGTGATATGTCCGGGACGGGTTTACCGCAATGAAGCCATATCGGCACGCGCACATTGCTTTTTCCATCAGATAGAAGGTCTTTATATTGACAAGAACGTATCGTTTACAGATTTAAAACAGGTTCTCTTAACATTTGCGAAAGAACTGTTTGGAAACGACACGCGTATCCGTCTTCGTCCGAGCTACTTCCCGTTTACAGAGCCAAGCGCCGAAATGGATATATCTTGTCATATCTGCGGAGGTAAAGGCTGCGGCTTCTGCAAGCACACCGGATGGGTTGAGATTCTCGGATGCGGAATGGTTGACCCCAATGTACTTGAAGCATGCAACATAGACAGCAAGGTTTACAGCGGCTATGCATTCGGATTAGGCGTAGAACGCATAACGAACCTGAAATACCAAGTTGCGGATTTGAGAATGTTCTCAGAAAATGACGTACGCTTCCTTAATGAATTTGAATCAGCCAATTGATTTATTTCTATTTGGGTCAATAAAGCTGTATAATATGCTGTATGATGACTTGAATTTTTCATAAAATAATTACAATGTTGCATGAGGGTAGGATTTTTATTTACACAATTCATATAAGTTGACTGTAATATCCATTCCCATGCAACTAACATTTATAGTATATAATTTACTATATACATCTCTTATATTTACACCTGACGACATGCTCCTTAACAAAAGCATGCGATATTATAGAGACAATCCTACATCTGCCTGGCATAATAGGATTAATAAAACAGCATGACATATAAAGTTTAAGATGAAATTGAAATATATCATATTTATATTTTTTACTTATTATATATGCCAGTACGCTCAGGCACAGACAAGTGATTCGCTTGTAGTAGACGAACTACGCAACTCTGGTGTGAAATTCTCTCAAAACAACAGCATAGCGCTATTGATGAGTGGCCAAGAGAAATTCGACGACATGTTCAAGGCTATAAGGCAGGCGAGAAGCAGCATTCATCTGGAATATTTCAATTTCCGCAATGATTCCATTGCCGGTCTTTTATTTAACCTGCTTGCAGAAAAAGCATCAGAAGGTGTCGAGGTAAGAGCTTTGTTTGACAGCTTTGGAAACGCTTCCAACAACAGACCGCTTCGCAAACGTCATCTGAAAGCGATACGCAATAAAAACATCGAAATATATGAATTCGATCCGATACGTTTCCCATGGATTAACCATGTGTTTCACAGAGACCACCGCAAGATTGTTGTTATCGACGGTAAAATCGCATACACAGGTGGTATGAACGTTGCTGATTACTATATAAACGGTACAGAACAGGTTGGAGAATGGCGTGACATGCATTGCAGGATAGATGGAGACGAAGTAAACACGCTCCAAGCCATTTTCTTAAAAATATGGAACAAAGTCACAGGACAGAACGTTCACGGGGCACAGTATTTCAGAGGATGTTTCCCTGCGACTTATTTCAAAGGCTTGAAAGCGGATACATGCTCGACAGCCGGTAAAAAAATGGTGGGAATAATAAACCGTGAACCGCGTATAAGCAACAAGATTATAAGAACGTTCTATGAAAGTGCGATAAACAACGCTAAAGACAGTATAAAGATTATCAATCCATACCTGACTCTGAATAGAAAGCTTAAAAAAGCATTACGCAATGCGATAAAGCGCGGTGTGAAAGTTGAGATAATGGTATCGGCACACAGCGACATACCATTAACTCCTGACTGCGTTTTCTACAACGTGCACAAACTCATGAAACACGGTGCCGATATATACATTTACAAACCGGGATTCCACCACACGAAAATCATAATGGTTGACGGACTTTTCTGCACCGTAGGCAGTGCCAACCTTAATGCGCGAAGCCTCAACTTTGATTTTGAGGAAAATGCGGTCATCGTAGACAAGTGCACCACGAAAGAATTGTCTGACATGTTCGACAATGATAAAAAGGAATGTTTCAAACTCACCCCTCAGACATGGAATAAATTCAGGACAGACTGGCAGAAATTTGTCGGATGGTTTGCCCATCTGCTCACTCCTTTCCTTTGATTGTCATATGCTGTTTATATCCACGTAACCGTGCATGACAGCATATGCGGTCAGCGATGCGACGCTTTTCAGATTCAGTTTTGTCATCACATTCTTACGATGGGTTATAACTGTAGAGATACCGATATTCAGTTTGTCAGCTATTTCCTTATTGATAAATCCCTTCACAATCAAAGACATCACCTCAATCTCCCGTGCAGACAAGACGCAATGATGGAACTCGCTTTTGCCTTCTGCCGGAAGATTCCTGCCTTCGGCATGAGCATAGTGCTCCAGAGACAGGAGCGCTTTCAGCAAATGGCTCTCAGAAAGACTCACGCATATATTGTGAAAGCCTTCCGACAATACGGAAGGCTCAGCGATATGAGACAATACAATGGTCTTTTTCTTATGTGACACAAAGAAAGCCTTATGCTCCAGAACAACATTCACATTAACGAAATAATGAAAATAATGTTCCGGTCTATTTGCCTCCAACTCTGTAAACGACCTGAATGTGTCCACATCCATTATAGGCATGACATTTTGCAGCATGTCTTTAAGACCGATACAGGCAAATGTATTTGAATCAACTATTGCGACACAAGGCTTTCCCATAATAAAACTCCACTATCAATATGTGATCTATCGCCAGAAACGATAAGTTATATCCTTGAAATCCTCTCCCGACACACGCTTATAAAGACGCTGGTTTGTCGTCTGTTTTTTCAGACAGCCCAGATGTTTTATATACGGACCCACTTTTATATAGTCAAAATCCGTTTTCCTTATCTTGGAAGAGATTCTCGGTCTTCCGCTATACCACGCTATCTTGTACTGCGGATATTCGCGATGCATAAAACTTGCCAGCACATTCACATATTCCGGTTCCGCATCACCGCCCATAAAGCAGATGCACGTAATGTCATTTCCATATTCACGGATGAATTTCTCAAGTACAACCGGTGTCAATGCAGTGCCGGTATCCTGCCATAGATAAGTGCTGTGGCATCCCGGACAACGGCAAGGACAGTTCGATATGTTTATAGAAAGCGTCACCTCATCCGGGATTTCCTGAAACACTATGCCGTAATTTATATATTTAAGCATCTTCCGCAATTATCCGTTACCTAAACATCATGCCTCAACCATTCTGTCCTTTTCCGCATAATATCTGCGCCCCGCCTCCTGCTGGCGTGCCTGCGAGAAATTGCTCACCCGCTTGAGATAGCCGATTATACGTGTCACATAATCGATGTTCTTGCTGTGACAATGAGGACATTCCTTGAGATAACGCTTGTCTATATGGCCGCAGTCATTACATACAGTGTTAGGGATGTTGAATGTAAAATAATTACATCCCTCTACAGCAGCAACCTTCAAAAGATGTCTGTACTGCGCCTTCGACAGATGCTCTTCCAGATTCATATGCAATGCCGAGCCGCCGGTCAGATGTTTGATATAAGGTGCTCCGTGCAGTTTGAACTTGTCCATTATGTTCAGACTGTCGTCCTCGACAACATAGAAATAGCTGTTATAACAGTCGCGCGGCACAAAGTATCCGTCTTCCCTATCCCATTTCGCATGTTTCACGCCAACGTTTTCCGCCGGAATCATCTCGCAGTTGAACATTACGTCCTTGGTGCGGTACTTCTTGTTGTAGCTCTCCACTATACCGAGCACAGTCTGCACAAAATTAAGATAATCTGGATTGTCATTTATCTGAAGCCCCATAAACTCGGCGGCTTCCACAAGTCCGTTCACTCCGATAGTAAGATACTGCCGGCTCATGTTTATATATCCGGCATCAAAGAGAGGCAGCATCTTGTGATCCTGCAGGTCCTTCAGATTCTCATTGTATGCGAGCTGCACCTTATGGCACAAATCCACTACCTCACCGAGAAACTCTTTATAGTCTAAATTATTATTCACCGCGTATTGTATACAACGGTTCAGATTGATGGTAAGCACACTTTTCGAGCCTGTTGAAACACCGCCGGCTCCAAGTGTGTAACTGAATCCGTTGTCCTGTATCTCATTGCGCAGACGACAGCATGAGCTCAGCGAATCGGCATTGTCACTCATATAAGTGAAGAACGAATGACCCTCCGAGTACATTTCTGCCGTAAAGTCCGCCCATTCATTGTCTACGGCGTCACCGTCCTTTGTCAGCAGAGCCATTGTCTCCACAGGGAAAGTGAGAATGGTTTTCGTACGCTCCTTGTTAAACCATTTCATAAATCTCTTCTGCAACCATGACAGTCCGTCCCAGTCTGGCTTGGAACCGTCAGGGAAATAGAAATCACCGAACAGACTCTCAAAGTACGGTTTGTCATAGTATGCCACGTTCCAGAACACAGCCTGATAATTGCGTGCGCCTGTCGGCTGGTTTATCGAGTATACTATCTGTTCAAAACAGTCTGTTATCATCTTGTCTATCGTACGTTGTTTCAACGACAGGTCTACTATCTTGTCCGGCTCTTTCCAATAATCCTTTCCATACTCCAGTCCGAGGAAATAGTTCAGATACATCAGGAACTCCGGTGTGGCACACGCTCCGCTCAGCATGCTCGACACCATAAACACCATATTGACAAAACCTCCGCAGAACGATTTCAGGTTTGTCGGTGCAGTGGAATTGCCGCCTATCGACATAGTTCCGCCCGTCAGCCACGGATACATTGTGATAGAAGCGCAATAGTTCGCAAGGCTTGTCTCGTCATTCTTATATATAAAGTGGTGCGTCAGCTTGTCGATATAGTCATTCGCCACATCTTTTCCATACATCTTCTTAATCCTGTCTGTCAGCAGTCTTCTGTTCAGACGTATGAATCCTGACTTCGGCAATTCGCCTATGAGCGTAGCTATGTTCTTGTGCTCCACATTGGCGTTGGCATCATATTTCGACCCTGTCGCCGCGTTTGAGGCATTACAGTATTCCGTAAGGAAACGCAGTTTGTCCATAGTCTCCCTGTCTTCCGTATGCTTCTGTCTGTAAAGCATGAACGACTTTGCTACCTTATAATACCCTTCCTGCATCAAAGCCGTCTCCACCTGATTCTGTATGTCCTCCACGGTTATGTCCTCGTGCATGTCCAGATGACTGAGTATCTTCGACAACGAGCACAAGTCTGTCTCCTCACCCACCGAATTAAATGCTTTGATTACGGCATTCATAATTTTGTCAAGGGAAAAACGGTCACGCGAACCGTCCCTTTTCATGATAGTAAAGTCCTTCATTTTTATTTCATTTCTTAGCCATTACGAATAATTTTCTCGAATCTGTTTTTCAAAAAGTTATCCAAAACAGAAAACTTTCTAAAGCCATCCGTAATGTCAGTTATACTTTTTGTTGTATTCGCAAATCTCATGCAAAGATAAACAAAAATGTATAACGCCGCATCAAACTACATATTTTTTTTAAATAAAAATTATTATTCCATCTATAGCTTTACCGACGATATGTCCACAAGATTATTCACTATGGCGTATATTGTAAGCCCGGCTACACTGTGTATCTGTAGTTTTCTTGCAATGTTTCTCCTGTGAGTGATTACCGTATTTATCGATATGCACAGATGGTCAGCAATCTCCTTGTTCGTCATTCCCTGCACAAGACTCACTATCACTTCTTTCTCGCGTTCTCCCAAAGCCTCGTTGCCGTCACCGTTCTGACCTATCATCTTCGAGATATTCTGACTCACTCCGCTCTGCCGCGACTTGTGCTCAAGCAGCCTTATGGCTGGTATGAATATCCGGTCCTCCACCTCAGCGTGCAACGACAGCCATTCCTCATTATTATATATGTCATAAAGCGTTGCCGAAAGCTGGTTGTTATGCAGTCCGTCACCGGGCAGATACTTTATGATGATGCTTTTAAGCTCCCTGAGCCTGTCGCTTTCCTGCCCGTGATGCTTCGAGTATGTGTCTATATCATAATTGCCTGTCGGCTTCCCGTCGAGCAGAGCCTCCACATAGGGGAAAACGTTCTTCTCCTCATATCTCATATGGGATGTAATGGCATGTGCGTATTCGTCATAAAGTTTTATTATCAGTCCGGCAAGATTGTCACGCTCGTCCAGTGCCCCGACGAGTCCCTTCCGTATGAAAGGCAACTGGAAGCCGAGATAATACTCATGGCTCGCCTTCAGATATTGCATCAATGTCGGCACAGACAGCTTGCCTATATCATCTGCGTTGAGATAGCCGTTGATGGTAAAGTTCACTATCGCCATGAACGTGAATGTATCCACATTCTGTTCCTCACACACCGCGCTTACCGTCTTGTCTCCGAATCCCAGACTTATCCCGAAACTGCCCAGACACTGCAGCAGGTTGTAATTGTCTTTTATAAGCGATATCATCTTGTCACTCGCTTCATACATTTTAAAACTTCTCATCGCACATTATTATATATGTATTTATGTTGCAAATTAACAAAAAACTTATGAATCGCACAATAACCATATATAGGTATTTTATACGCATATTCCTGTTGATTGCACTGTTTTTAACCCAATCTATACCAAAAGTACGTTAATGGCATTTTACCGAAATTTAAGTATTGCGCAGAATGAGTGTTAGAAATAACTTTGCAATCATAAAAATCATAAATCAAACTAAAAAAATATGAGAACAGAAATCATCCTTTCAATGGCTGCCGTAATGGCTGTTTCAGGGTGTCCTGCCATTGCCCGTGCGCAGACAGTCACCTCAGACAGCGTCCAGCAGCATGTATCCGGCAGACGTCTCAGCATAGGCGGATATGGTGAGGTGGCGCTCACCCGCAATTTTTTCAGCGATAACGTCTACCGCTACCGCAGTCCTAAAGACTACAGGAACGACCCGAGCCACGGCAGGTTCGACATTCCTCATGCCGTGTTATACATAAGCTATGACTTCGGTAAAGGATGGACAATGTCAAGTGAGATTGAGTTCGAACACGGAGGTGCTGGAGGCGCGTCTGAAAAAGAATGGGAAGAAGGAGGCGAATGGGAACAGGAGACTGAAAAAGGAGGCGAGGTGGAGCTCGAGCAGTTCTGGATTCAGAAATCGTTCGCACCCTGGGCAAACATCCGTCTCGGGCACTTTGTCGTACCGGTAGGTCTTACCAACGCCTATCACGAACCGCTTAATTTCTTCACGGTCTATCGTCCCGAAGGCGAGTCCACCATCCTGCCGTGCACCTGGCATGACACAGGCATCAGTTTTTGGGGACGCGCTGGTGACTTCCGTTACGAGCTTCAGTTCATCGCCGGTCTCGATGCCATGCTGTTCAGCCGCGACAACTGGATACAGGGAGGCGCGGGTTCTCCATTCGAGTTCAAGGTTGCGAACAAATACGGATTTGCGGCGCGTGTCGACAACTACACCGTTCCAGGACTGCGTATCGGCATAAGCGGATATTACGGACGCTCCATGCACAATTCCTTCCCGCACGACATGGAGAACGAGGGTCAGGTGAACCAGAAGGTGAAAGGCAGGGTTTACATCGGAGCGATAGACTTCACATTCAACAGATACAACTGGATTGTCCGCGGCAATGCCGACTACGGCTATCTTGACGATGCGGCAAGGATAAGCAGTATAAAGGCAAACAGCGGCGGAGGCAGCTCACCCGTAAACAAGTCTGAGGTCGGCAAGAATGCGCTCGCGCTCGGCATTGAAGCCGGATACGACATTTTCTCACAGATACCGAAGCTGAGGAGCGATGACCAGAAAATGTATCTGTTCTCGCGCTACGAGTATTACGACTCCTACATCCCAGCCGTCTCACAGTCGCATGCGTTCAACTATACTGCGAAAAACCGTTTTGCCGTCGGTCTGAACTATTATCCGATACCGGAGATTGCTGTCAAGGCTGAATACTCTAAACGTTACTTCAACAAGACCACAACCGCCGGCATGCACTACAACGACGAGCCGTCCGTATCCATAGGTATAGCATATCAGGGATTTTTTCTTTAACCATATATTATAACATTAAATTAAAACAACCGACAGAATGAAAAAACTTTTCTATTACGTGGCTATGTTTCTCGCCACAACCACAGGTTTCTCATCGTGCAGCGACGACGACGATGACGAGCGTAACGCAGAGACCGAGCTCCGGAAACAGCAGGAGATGAAGGACCTCACCTCCACTTATGTCAACGATGTGGTGTACGTCACTTACGGCAGACTCGCCGACGCCACAGAGTCGCTTTACGGGAAAATAGAGACAATGAAGTCCAGCCTGTCTGCAGGCAGCCTCACGCAAAGCCAGATAGACGACGTATGCAACACGTTCCTTGAGGCTCGCGCATGGTGGGAGAAGAGCGAGGCATGGCTCTATGGTCCGGCTGAGGTACACGGCATAGACCCGCACATCGACACATGGCCTCTCAGTCGTGACGGACTCGCCACGTTTCTGAAAAACAACAGAAACACCATCTTCGCTCCGGGATACGACATCAACAATGCCATAGAACAGGTGAGCCGAAACAACAACGAAGACTCATGGCTTGGCTTCCACGGGCTGGAATTCATTCTTTTCCGCGACGGCAGCCCGCGCACGGTAAGCAATTTCAGCGGTGAGGAGACAGCCGCCGAGTTTGCCGGTTCAGGCGTTGACGGAAAGCTCGAGCTTGATTTCGCGCTTGCCGTGGCAGGCGACCTGCGCGACCACTGCTACTGGCTTGAAGTGGGATGGAAAGGCGAAAGCGCGCCTGCGGAGCGCATCGCACGTTGCCAAGAACGCGGTTTCACGCTCACCACGCAAGGCTCTTACACCGGACAGGCTCTTCTTAATCCGGGCAGCGGAAGCCCTTACACCTCATGGCGCAACGTTCTTGCGACCATCATTGACTCAGGATGCATGAACATAGCACAGGAAGTGTCAGACCAGAAGATGGGTCAGGTGTGGCGTTGTGCCACGGGACAGGCAAACACAGGAGCCGAAGCCGACGACCCGAACTACATAGAGTCGCCCTACAGCTACAAGTCGTTCACCGACTTCTACGACAACATTGTAAGCATAAAGAACGCTCTTTACGGCAACATTGACGGTTCCTCATACCATGCGAGCTCCATCATGGCTTATCTGACAAAATACAAACCCGAGCTCGCCGATGAGATCCAATCCGGTCTTGACGCCTAGTTTGCGGCGCTCGACGTGTGTCTGCAGGGACGGCCGTTCGTGCTCATAGCAAGCAGCGGGACCAAGCAGGAACTCGACAATGTCGAAAGTGCCATGACTGCCATCAACACCCTGAACACCACGCTCAATGAAGCGAAAGACTGGATAATCGCCAACTGACGTACAATCTGCTCTCCATGTATCCATGCGCCGGCTGCGACAGACTGCCGGGCATGGACATACTATTATTCAAGACATGCAATATAAACAATATAAGATATGAAAAATATTATTAAGACGCATTTCGTCATGCTGGCAGCATGTTCGTGTCTGGCTGCCGCCTCATGCACCGACGACCCGAAAGACTTCAGCGGCGTATGGCAGGACGACGACTACAAATACATCGGAAAAGCCGTAGGCAATTTCTCGGAAGACGAGTGGTATCCCGGAGGAAGGCTCGGTACGACTGAGAACATACAGGCAGGATGCTACGAAGACGAGACTCCCGCCGTGAACAATCAGGGACTTATAGACGACTTCAACCTCGGAGAAATGTTCTTCGAACGCAACGTCACACTGAACACTCCTCCGTTCAACGGACTCGGTCCGGCGTCTGTCCGCACATCGTGCATCGACTGTCACCCTGCATACGGTCACGGTAAAAGGCAGGACACATACAAGGCGGCGAACTACGGCAACGGATATCTGCTCGTAATATACAATCCGACGGACGGCGACAACAGCAACGACGGACCGTTCATAAGCGAGGTGACAGGAATGCCGCAGACGCAGGCTGTGTCGCCGTTCCTGCCTCCGGTGGACGAGAACCAGATTGACATGAGATGGCATCAGGTCACTGCCATGGAAAGCGGACTGCCTATGGAGTTTCCCGACGGTGAGAAATATGAGCTCATCTATCCGGAGATAAACATTCCGCAAAGCGCGTTCAACACTTACCCTAAGCCGGAGAACATTGCCGTACGTGTGGAGTCGACCATAGGAATTATAGGCACCGGACTCATCGACGCAATACCCGAATCGGCTCTGAAAGAGCAATATCGCGCTCAGGCGGAGTATGCGCGGATGATGGCGGAGAAGAACGGAAACAACGCGGATGAGTACATCAACAGCGCGATGTGGGATCTTTCGTCCGACGACTGGGCTTCGTCTGCCTACTACACCAACTGGACAAGCCCCGGAGCTCTTGCCGACGGAACACCCGTGAGCGGAATGATAAAACGCTACACCTACGCTCTGACACGCGCGAGCCTCCAGGACGGAGCAGGCGCAAACGCCATGTGGAACATCCCGAACGTGTCGCGTCCAGACCGACCGAAACTGTACACCACGCAGGCATGGGCTGATGCGATGTCGATGAACGCCGATGTGATAAACGCCATAAAGAACGACCCCACATCGCCCTATTATGCCGACGGTACTGAAAGCGGCATCGCCGACGCTGTGAAAAACCTTCTTTCACCGTCAACAAACCAGTTTGACAACCGCTGGCACAACTTCACTCCGGAGATGAGCACCGACAATTTCTATGCCTTCATGGTGTGGCATCGCGGACTGGCAATACCGCGCGCGCGTAACCTTAACGACAAGGAGGTGCAACGGGGCAAGGAGGTATTCATGGAGATAGGCTGTGCCTCATGCCACAGACCGTCGTGGACAACTGGCGAGGACAACTACTGGACGCCTGACGTCATAAAGGACAAGCCGCTCCCGAAGTACCCTAATCAGAAGATATATCCTTATTCTGACTTTGTGCAGCACAAACTGTACATGAAGAACGACATACATAACTCATGGTGCCGAACCACACCTCTATGGGGAAGAGGACTGTCTCTGATAAACACCGGAGCCGAGGACAGGCTGCACGACTGCCGCGCACGCAACGAGATAGAGGCCATAATGTGGCATGCCTACAGCAAGAAGAGCCATGCCTACGCATCTGCCGAGAAGTTCTACAACCTCAGCAAGGCAGACCGCGACGCGGTGGTGAAGTTCCTGCGTTCCATCTGACGGCTACGGCAACACTTGAACCCGAATCCGCCATCAGACTTCCATTCTTGTTTCGTGCTGCTGTCAGCCGGATTGCATTCGGCTTTATCGGAGATGCGGCGGGCTACACCGTGAAAAAGCGGAAAGCAATCCGGCGGCAGCAGTGCGGAAGAAGGATGAAGGACTTACATAAAGTCTGAAAAGCTACATTGGCGGTCTTTCGGCTGATTCGGGTTAAAACGGAATGAAATGAAAAAGACAACAATAATACTATACATATTTATAATAGCCACAATGGCTGCGGCAACCATCATCGAACACTATCTTGGCAGCTCGTTTGTGTCGCGGCATATATACGGCTCATGGTGGTTCTCAGCGGCATGGGCTGTTATGGTTGCACTGGCTACGGCATGGATTGCACGCAGGAAAGTGCGCTTGCCGTCTGTCCTTACGCTGCATCTCTCGTTTGCCGTGATACTTGCGGGCGCACTGCTCACGCACCTCTCGGCGGAAGAGGGAACGCTGCATCTGCGCCAGGGTGTCACAGCCGACCGCTACAGCAGGCAGACAGACACGGGAAACACTGTTGAGACAGAGATGCCGTTCAGCGTCCGACTTGACTCTTTCCGCATACAATACCATGAGGGGACAACCGCCGTCGCCGACTACCTGACATACTTCACCGTCACCGACAGGCAGGGAGGGCACAAGACGGCGGCATCGGTGTCCATGAACAACATATTCTGCTACGGGCACACAAGATTCTGTCAGGCTGGCTACGACAGCGACATGCTCGGCAGCCGACTGTCGGTGAGCCGCGACCCTTACGGCATAACAGTGAGCTACACGGGCTACGCGCTTCTGCTCATTTCATTTCTTTGGATGCTCGCCGACCCGAAAGGCTCTTACCGCCGCATCGTCCGGATGCTTACGCAAAAAAGGTCGCGACTCGCGGCTGCGGCTCTGTTCCTCACCGTGATGCCGGCATACGCCGCTCCGCACACACTGCCGAAGGACGTGGCTGACCGTTTCGGACGTCTTCTCATACTGCACAACGACCGCATATGTCCGCTCAACACATTCGCCGTTGATTTCACAAAGAAGATTTACGGAAAGGCTTCTTACAAAGGACTTACGCCCGAACAGGTGGTGACGGGATGGATATTCTGGGGCGACGAATGGAGCGACGAGCCCTTCATAAGAATAAAGGGCGGAGAGATGAGGGAAACTCTCGCACTCCCCGGACACGTGTCGCTCAACCGGCTTTTCAACCGCGACATGGGCGGATATGTCATAGGACCTTACGTGCAGGAGTATCTCTGGGGACAGCACGATGAGTTCCACCGTCAGATTGCCGACACTGACGAGAGGGTGCGTCTGATAATGGAGCTGCGGAGAGGCACGCTCCTGAAGATGTTCCCGCTCGCTGACGGGGGCAAAGTGACATGGCACTCACCCACATCTGCCATTCCCGACACTGCTCCGCACGACCGGAAACTCTACATACAGAATGTGTTCTCACTGCTCTACACCCATGCAAAGGCAGGCGAATACGCCCGTATGAACGACATCATTTCAAAAACATCACGCTTCCAGCAGAAGAACGGAGGCGGCTCCCTGCCGTCTCTCATGCAGACAAGAGCCGAGATGATATACAACAAAGTGCCGTTCGCCACCATACTTTTCATGCTTAACCTCAGCGTGGGACTTGTCACCATGATTCTTGCCATACGCCGTCTTTGCAGCGACACAGCCTACTGCCGCCGCCGCAACCGTACAGACAGGGTGACGTTCGCGCTCACCGCCGCCACGACAGCCACGTCGTTCGCCGCGCTTACAGCATGCTTGGCGTTACGCTGGGTGATAAGCGGCACCGCTCCCATGTCCGACGGATATGAGACGATGCTCCTCGCCGCATGGCTCGTGATGCTTCTCTGCCTGATGTTCTGCCGGCGCATACCGTTCCTTTTGCCCTGCGGACTGCTCTCCTCCGGCATGTTCCTGCTCGTGAGCCACATCAACAGCATGGATCCGCAGATAAGCCACATAATGCCGGTGCTCAACTCTCCCCTGCTCTGCATTCACGTGTCGGTCATCATGACGGGCTTTGCCATGCTCTCCCTGACATTTGTCTGCGGTGTGACGGCAATCATATTGCATCTCACACGACGCGGCTCGCAACATCAGGAACACATGCTACGGCTCATGTCACAGCTGTTCCTCTATCCGGCTCTTGCCGCCCTCGCCATCGGCATATTCACCGGAGCGGTGTGGGCAGGCGTGTCCTGGGGGCGTTACTGGAGCTGGGACCCCAAGGAAGTATGGGCTCTCATAACCCTCATGGTGTATGCCATAGCCGTGCACGGCGGCAGTCTGCAGTGGCTGCGCAGTCCTATGCGCTATCACATATTCATCACCGCGGCATTCCTGTGCATCATCATGACCTACTTCGGAGTGAATTATTTTCTGGGCGGCATGCACAGTTACGCATGATGGCGGCGACGGTGTTTGCATACGCGCTTACAGAAAACCCGGGCTTAATTTAACACTTCCGGAATACATGAAACAGAATAAGATGACACGGAAAACAGCCTCTTTTACCATCGTTTGATTGGTATTTCCATGCCATAATGCACGTTCCGCATCACGAAAGAGCCTTTGTCACATTGCCGGAAAGGCTTTCTCACGGTGCGGAACGTGCTTTTCCGTAACCCCGAAAAGCCTCTTTCACCGGCATTTTCACGACAAAACGGCATATGGGGAAGCTTCTTCGCGCGGATGAATACGCAAAACCCTCTGAGTGTCATGCAATTAACAAAATCGCGTATTTTTCGTGTTTTCAACGTCAGACATGGTCAGACAGAAAACCGGACGGTTTTTTGGGCACCTCAAAAACGGCATATTAACTGTCGTAAACATAATTTAATAAAAACCGTAACTTTAATAAGGCAATACCATAACATACTGTAACATCCACGGATGCCGTCTCTCATAAGACACAATAATGCTCCGCAAACAGCATGTGTTTTAGCAAAATATCCGTTTATGACGGCATATTATGACTGCATCTCGGCAGAAAATATTACCTTTGCATAAGATAAGATGCGGTTCGGAAGTATCAAGCCAAGTAAAACTACGTTTTCCTTGCTTGCTTCTACACTCACCTTTCATTACCTTTGCATAAGATAAGATGCGGTTCGGAAGTATCAAGCCAAGTAAAACCACGTTTTCCTTGCTTGCTTCTACACTCACCTTTCATTATCTTTGCAAGATAAAAACTGCACTCGGCAATATAATAGCAAGTTCTCATTGCACACATTTGCATTTTCTTTACAAGATAAAAACTGCACCCGGCAATGTAAGAACAAGCTCTCATTGTGCCAGTTTGCATTATCTTCATAAAATATACGTATCATCCGGAAAAGACAAAAACGCTAAACGGAAGAAAATGACAAGAAAAAAGAAACCGCTGCCGGTGCTCGAGAACATAACGATTACCGACATAGCAGCTGAAGGCAAATCGCTGGCAAGAATAGACGACATGGTCGTCTTCGTGCCGTTTGCCGTCCCAGGAGACGTCGTCAATCTGCAGGTGAGACGCAAGAAACATCACTACTGTGAGGCGGAAGTGACAAGATTCATAAAATACAGCGAGCTGCGCACCACCCCAATGTGCAGCCACTTCGGAGTGTGCGGCGGCTGCAAATGGCAGATGCTTCCATATGAGGAACAGCTGAAGGCAAAGCAGAAACAGGTTTACGACCAGCTGTCAAGAATAGGAAAGGTGGAACTGCCGGAGTTCAGGCCGATAATGGGTTCGGTGAAAACGAGCGAGTACAGAAACAAGCTTGAGTTCGGATGCTCAAACAAGAAGTGGCTCACGAAAGAGCAGATAGCGTCGGGCGACAGCTTCGACGGCACAGGCATGAACGCCATCGGATTCCACATAACAGGAGCGTTCGACAAGATACTGCCGATAGAGAGGTGCATGCTCATGGACGACCTGCACAACAGCATACGCAACGCGATACGCGACTATGCGCTGTCTGTCGGCATGACCTTCTTCGACCTCAGACAGCAGCACGGGCTTTTGCGCGACATCGTGATACGCAACTCCAACACCGGGGAGTGGATGGTCATCATACAGTTCCATTACGACGAGGATGGCGACGAGCAGCGCGCAAAAGGTCTTATGGAGCACATCGCAGCCATGTTTCCGCAGATAACGTCGCTGCTCTACGTGAACAACCAGAAGTGCAACGACACGTTCGGCGATCTGGAAGTGAGCGTATTCAAGGGCAACGACCATATTTTCGAGACAATGGAGGGACTGAGGTTCAAGGTCGGACCGAAGAGTTTCTATCAGACAAACACCGAACAGGCATACCATCTTTATTCCGTCGCGCGTGAGTTTGCAGGGCTTACAGGCAACGAACTCGTGTACGACCTGTATACCGGAACGGGCACCATAGCCAACTTCGTGGCACGCAGCGCACGCAAGGTGATAGGCATCGAGTATGTGCCGGAGGCAATTGAGGACGCAAGGGTGAACTCGGAAATAAACGGGATAGGCAACACCCTGTTCTTCGCAGGCGACATGAAGGACATCCTCACCGACTCATTCATTGACAGCCACGGACGTCCTGACGTGATAATAACAGACCCTCCGCGCGCAGGAATGCACGGCGACGTGATAGAGACGATACTCAGGGCACAGCCGAAACGGATAGTCTACGTGAGCTGCAATCCCGCGACACAGGCACGCGACCTGTCACTTCTCGACGCGGAATATGCCGTGAAGGAGGTGCAGCCGGTGGACATGTTCCCGCATACACCGCACGTGGAGAACGTGGTGCTGCTGGTAAGGAGAAATTGAAACTTGAAACAAAAAGCTATAAAAAAGATAAAAAAGAATGCCGGAGCAATACCGGCATAACTTATTTTAATTAAATTTGTGTTGGGCGGCAGGCTGACGCAGATACAGACAATTTACCAATAAACACATAAAATTCAGATGATGAACAAGAAAGCAGTGACAAGCGTCATGCTCATACTCGCAACGATGAACATCAACGCTCAGAAAGAAGAGAAGGCTATGAAAGTCTTCAGCGACATCAAATTCAGCGGATACATAATGACGCAATATCAGTACAGCAGTCAGGAAAACGCTGAAAGCAACTCGTTCAACGTACGCATGGCGCGTCTGTCGCTCGAGGGACGCATATTGAAAGATTTCTACTGGAAAACACAGATTCAGTTCAACGGCAACACATCGACACTGGGCAACTCGCCGAGAGTGGTGGACGCATTCACCGAATGGCAGAAGTTCCCGTTCTTCAAAGTGAAGATAGGACAGTACAAACGGCCGTTCACGTTCGAGAACCCGATGAACCCCATAGACCAGGGATTCATGAGCTACGCACAGAATGTGAACAAGCTGGCAGGATTCTCCGACCGTGTGGGCGAACACGCCAGCAACGGACGCGACATAGGTCTGCAGTTTCAGGGAGACTTCATCAAGAACGCCGCAGGACGCAATCTGGTGCATTATCAGATAGGTGTGTTCAACGGACAGGGCATAAACGTAAAGGATGTGGACCAACGCAAAGACGTCATCGGCGGTCTTTGGGTCATGCCGGTGAGCGGACTGAGGATAGGTGCGTTCGGATGGACAGGCTCATACTCGCGCAAAGGTTCATGGACGGCTGTCACTCCTGAAGGGACGACCGTGGAGAAGAAAGGGGTCAGGACACTCGACCGCAACCGTTACGCTCTCAGCGTTGAGTATGCCGCAAACGACTGGACACTGCGTTCGGAGTACATACACAGCCAGGGCTACTCCTTCAAGACAACATATCAGGACGTGGACGACGCCAAGGACTGCACCGTCAACACTGCCGCAGGCGACAAGGCTGACGGTCTTTACGCGCTCGTGATTGCTCCAGTAGTGAAGAAGAAGTTTTATCTTAAGGCACGCTACGACATGTACCGCCCGAGAGCGGAATGGAGTACTGCCAAGACACAATATGAAGTGGGCGCGCACTACGACTTCCACAAGAACTTCAGAGTGGGTGCCGAATACGCTTTCGTGAACGACCGTTCGCTGCAGAAACCTAACTATAACATGGTGGACGTAGAGGTGGACGTGAGGTTCTGAACCTGTTTTAATTTGCCTGAACCATTAACTGAAAATATATGAACAACATTCCATCTGTATTTTGGCTCGTTCCCGCCGCCAGCATAACAGCTCTGGCTGCCGCGTGGATCTTCTTCAGAAACATGATGAAAGAAGACGAGGGAACCGTAAGAATGCGTGAGATAGCCGGACATGTAAGAAAAGGCGCCATGGCATATCTTAAACAGCAGTACAAGGTTGTCACAATAGTGTTTGTCATTCTTGCCGCTGTTTTCGCCTTCATGGCATATGTCATGAAGGTGCAGAACCCTTGGGTGCCGTTCGCTTTCCTCACCGGAGGATTCTTCTCCGGGCTTGCGGGATTTCTCGGAATGAAGACCGCCACCTACGCCTCCGCACGCACGGCAAACGCAGCACGGCGCGGTCTTGACAGCGGACTGAGAATCGCATTCCGCAGCGGTGCCGTGATGGGACTGGTGGTAGTCGGACTCGGACTGCTCGACATTGCGTTGTGGTTTGTCATCCTTAACGCTGTGTACGACGGTGAACAGATGGCTCTGGTAACAATAACCACAACAATGCTGACCTTCGGAATGGGTGCTTCCACGCAGGCACTGTTCGCCCGCGTTGGCGGAGGCATCTATACAAAGGCGGCAGACGTGGGAGCCGACCTTGTGGGCAAGGTGGAGGCGGACATTCCGGAGGACGACCCGCGCAATCCGGCTACAATCGCCGACAATGTGGGAGACAATGTGGGAGACGTGGCTGGAATGGGTGCCGACCTGTACGAAAGCTACTGCGGCTCCATTCTGTCTACCGCAGCTCTCGGCGCGACTGCCTTTGCCATGAGCGGAGACATGCAGCTCAAGGCTGTCATCGCACCGATGCTTATTGCCACAGTGGGTATATTTCTCTCGCTGCTCGGCATTCTCGCCGTGAAGACAAAGGAGGGTGCGACAATGAAGGATCTGCTCCACTCGCTCGGAAACGGTACGAATCTCAGTGCCGCACTGACTGCCGTAGCAACGTTTGTCATACTCTACATGCTGAAAATAGACAACTGGCTCGGATTGTCGTTCTCTGTCCTGAGCGGTCTGATAGCCGGTGTCATCATCGGACAGGCAACAGAATATTACACGTCGCACAGCTACAAGCCTACCCGGAAGATAGCCGAGGCATCGGTGACAGGTTCGGCTACCGTAATAATAAAAGGTATAGGAACAGGCATGATCTCGACACTCATACCGGTGCTTGCCATTTCTGCGGCGATAATGATAAGCTATCTGTGTGCCAACGGATTCGACATGACCATGAGTGCGGCATCTGTAAGCAAAGGGCTCTACGGCATTGGCATAGCCTCGGTAGGCATGTTGTCCACTCTCGGAATAACCCTTGCGACAGACGCATACGGACCTATAGCCGACAACGCAGGCGGTAACGCTGAGATGAGCGGGCTTGGAGAGGAAATCAGACACCGCACCGACGCGCTCGACGCACTCGGCAACACCACAGCGGCAACAGGCAAGGGATTTGCCATCGGTTCGGCTGCGCTGACCGCGCTTGCCCTGCTCGCGTCATATGTAGAGGAGATTAAGATAGCCATGATACGCGCAGCCGAAAGCGGAAAAGAGTTTATCGGCGCGGCAGGAGAGATGTTCAATCCTTCTGATGCCGGAATAACCGACTTCATGGAGTTCTTCCAGGTCAACCTCATAAATCCGAAAGTGATTGTAGGCTGCTTCATCGGTGCCATGGCGGCATTCCTGTTCTGTGGTCTGACTATGAATGCAGTCTGACGTGCTGCCGGACATATGGTAGATGAAGTACGTCGCCAGTTCCGTGAAATGAAAGGTATCCTGACCGGGGAAACCGAACCGGACTACGAACGTTGCGTTGCTATTTCTACAAAAGGAGCACAGCGGGAAATGGTAGTGCCTTCTCTGATTGCCATCATTGCTCCAATCCTTACCGGACTGATATTTGGTGTTCCCGGTGTATTGGGACTGTTGATTGGCGGACTGAGTAGTGGTTTTGTGCTTGCTATTTTCATGGCCAATGCCGGTGGAGCATGGGACAATGCGAAGAAGTATGTGGAAGAAGGTAATTTTGGAG
>OGGT01000115.1_pt1 | contig 53482 bp, 46 predicted proteins | sample 1571311 | NCBI WGS metagenome assembly OGGT01 (sample SAMEA2581931, study PRJEB24529) | metagenome | biome: Human gut stool | place: China | collected 2011
CTGTAGCTAGCGTTCATCCTGAGCCAGGATCAAACTCTACATTGTATAATATCTTTTATACTAATCCTAAGATTAATACGAATTTGCTCTGTTCAGAATTCTCATCCATAACGATTTAAAGTTCAATAAACTTAATCAACGGATCTGTTAACCCATGATTTCAACATTATTGAAATCGCTTCTTGTACTACTATCTCTGTCTTTATGTAAATTGTTCAAAGAACTCTTTCTTTCATTACTTAAGGTCATTTTTACTAACCGAAAGCGGATGCAAAAGTAGTACAAATTTTAATACCCTCCAAATGTTTTCAACAAAAAACTCACGCAGTATCACAAATTTAACATTAGTTTACATAACAGACATGATTCATATACATTATTACAATATACTACAGCAACGGTACTGGGCTTAACTGATGTCATATACCTTTTTGCAACACATTTCTGAGTCATGGTGCCGTGTTCCACCACAACAACAAATGAAACAAGTCGGGCGAATGGAAATCCTTGCGGGTTCTGCTGTCAGACAAGTACCGTAATGAATTTGACATGCCCACTGTGGATTTGGACGGGATTCTCACGACCACACTTCGTGAAGGCGAGAAAATGACATTGAAAAATTAATAGGCGACATGTTCAAAAACATGGAGAAATCTCATATACGGGCGGACGACCTTTTCCTCAATGCCGATGGCATTCTTGCGGATGGCGAACTTTATGCTAAAAGATATTCCATTGAACGAACCAATGCTTGGATAGACAGTTTCAGAACTATACCAAACCTATTCGGCACTACCCTTTCTAACTGGAGGACTTCATGAAATTAGTTGGCGCTTGTCGTCTTGTTATGAAAGAAAATTGCACGAAACAAAAAGTTTAAATCATTTCTATTATTAATGTTACGTCTTTTAATGGTTTACTAAACATTAACAATGTTTCATGCAGTCATTTCCATCATTTGAATATCTTATAAAAAGATAGCGAATATGCTTACCCCTAATATGGATATAGAAGAGATAATAAAGCAAATAAAAGCAGAAGACACAGAGGCTCTAAAAATACTTGTTGAAACATACTCGCCGATGGTGAGAAAGGTATGTTTCAATATCACCAAAGAGGATGAGGACACATTGAATGACCTCGTCCAAGTAGTGTTTATCCGTGCGTTTTATTCTCTTCATCAACTCAGAGACGCTTCAAAGTTTGGAGAATGGATTTGTACTATAGCAAAGAATGAAGCATTAAAATATCAAAAGTACAAGAAAAAGACAAGAACTGTACCTTTCTCTTCTTTTACCGGTGAAGAATTGGAAATAGAGGGTGGCATAACACCAGAAAACATATTGGATGAAAAAGAAATCCTGGAAATAATCGATCAACTTCCCAAAGGCTATAGAAGAATTTTTCAAATGGCTGAAATTGAAGGATATTCCCATAAAGAGATTGCAGCAAAATTGGGTATAGAATCTCATAGTTCATCTTCGCAACTGACAAGAGCCAAGGAGATGCTGAGAAAGATAATCAACAAACGAATGATGACTTTCATAGCAATAATCCTTGTCAGTATTCCAATGTTTCGTCTTTTGTGGAAAAAAGATAATACGGAATGCGAATCTGTTAATACTGCACAGGTTGAGAACGAGAATGGTGTCCAGATTAAAAATTGGAAAAGGCAGAAAGAAGAACCGCAGACTCATAAGAAAAGTGAAATGGATGTGGTAACAGAAAAAAAGAACGAAATCAATCAGAATATTGCCCAAACGAGAAATGATTCCATAGCAACAATTGATACGACGCTTAATATCCAAAAGACTTTTGAAAACAGTAATATTGTTATCATTGAAGATGACAGTACCACAATTGATACAATAAGGAATATATGGCATGAAAACAATAAGCCATATATAGCGAAAGATGTTGATCATGCGAAGAAGCACGAGTGGCAGTTGCTTGCAGCAGGTTCTTTGGGGTCTACGTTGGTTCAGAATACATACAAAATGTTTACAGGTAATGCTGGCGGAGATATTGACGGTCCTCAACCTTCTGTTCCAGAAACATTTTCTACTTGGGAAGAATATTATCAGTATTTACAAGAAAACGTGCATGGCAATATGTCAAAGGAAGAAGAAGCGCTCATGAAAATTGCCAAAAACAACAATGGCAAAATCATGGAACATGAACATCATTACAAGCCCATGACAATCGGTCTGTCACTGACAAATAAAATTGGTAACAAATGGTATTTGGAGACAGGTCTGCAATATTCCCTTCTGAGGTCTGACTATACTTTGGGAGAAGGGGCATATTATATACAAAAGAAGCAGAAACTGCATTATTTGGGAATGCCACTGCGCATATCATATCAATGGTTTAATGTCAAAAAATGGTCTGCTTACCTTTCGACGGGTGTGATATTGAACATTCCTGTATACGGGAAGATTAACGAACGATATGTGACAGGACAACAAATGCCATACAAAGATAGCCGGGATTTGACAGCTCCGTTCCAATGGAGTGTGGGTACAAGCGTTGGTATGCAATATCAGTTTGCGCCGAATTGGGGAGTCTATCTTGAACCATCGCTGAATTGGTATATACGGCAGCTCTGTCCACACAACATGGACGGAACATCCACTTACATTTACCATTCCTTTCGGTATCAGATTCACTTGGTAGTGATGTGGCCGTGCAGTCTTTTAGACTTTTGTGGTCTCTTATCTATAGAAGCACAAAAGTTTCATAATCAATATGTACAAGACAAGCGACTATTTACACAATGGGGTGCTATACCTCAACAACATCATTCGAGCACATCACAAGCGACTCAGCACCCTGATGATATATACTACAACCAAGTGCCAGTCACGTTGCAAGCATTGCTCTATATGGCAAAAGCCAGAAATGCATCTGTCCTTAAAGGAGATAAGAAAAATAATGAATAGTAAGTGTATCACAAAAAATACAGTTATAGGATTGGAGGGTGGAGAGTTTCTTCTTCATCCCGAAGCTGAAGCCATCATGGAGTGGTTTATGAACAACCATCCTAACTATACACTGCTGTCCAACTGTCTTGCTCCTCACAAAGTCATAGATCTCGTACGGCTGTATCATCCTGCCCATCTGTATGTGTCGCTGGATGGCAACAAAGACACATACAAAACAATGAGAGGATGCAATGGTCACGACAAGGTGATAGAGGTGGTTGAAGCATTGAAGGATGAGATTCCTGTTTCTTTGATGTTCTGCCTCTCCCCATGGAACACCTTCAAAGATATGGACTATGTGATTGGACTGGCGATGAAATACAATGTGGATGTGCGTATCGGCATCTATGGAACGATGGATTTCTTTGATACCACAGCAGATCTCCTTGTGGCTGACTTTAAGAATTTCATTCAAAACATTCCACAAAACATACATGAGACAGAAGAGAATTTTGACTTCGTGGCTTTATACAGGGAGTGGCGAAATGGTCATCTTCACTTGCCTTGCCAAAGCATTTTCAGCGAATTGGTGATTCACTCCAATGGTGATGTGCCATTATGCCAAAATTTAGATGTGATGCTTGGCAATATCCACGAGCATTCTTTGGATGAGATATTCAATTCGCAAGAAACTGTAAAAACTCAATGCAGATACTCCAAAGAGTGCAATGGCTGTTGGATAAACTTTCATCGTAAGTATGATATTATCCTGTTGCTGAACCTCGAAAGATTTCTGCCCAAGAATATTATCGAACTCTTCTACGGAGCTTACCAATGGACTGACAACAGTAAAGAGACATACCGAAGATTTGCCAAAAGAATCTGTAAATAATGGAATATATCAAAAATATTATAGAGCGCTACAAACAAATACGGAACTTCAGGATGTTACACCAAACATACAAGGGTAAATATGCCTTTGTGGGTATAGGAAACCATAGTATGAATAACCTCTACCCCGTGCTTGACTATCTGCATGTACCATTGAAACATATCTGCTGCAAATCATCAAGCAAACTGAGCTTGATAGAGAAAGTCTTTCCCCATATACATGCCACCACCTCATTGGACGAGATTTTGGAAGACGAAGAAATCAAAGGAGTATTCGTGTCAGCTTCGCCAAATACACATTTCTCCATCGCTTCAAAAGTGATAGAAAGCAATAAGGCTTTGTTCATAGAAAAGCCTCCATGCCAAAATACAGAAGAGCTGATGCGTTTGGTGGAATTGAAAAAACAAAAGGAAGTATTGGCTGTTGTGGATTTACAAAAACGTTGTTCACCCGCCATTCAATCATTAAAAAGAGAGTTGTCAAGATGTAAAGGTATTATGACATACAACTTGAAATATCTCACCGGTGCTTATCCTGAGGGAGATTCCCTGATCAACCTTTTCATACACCCATTGGATGTTGTGGTCTATCTATTTGGAAATGCAGAGGTTAGGTATGCGGAAAACATCGGCGGACACACATTGATGTTGATGCTCAGACATACGAATGTCACTGGCATCTTGGAGCTTTCTACAGGTTACACATGGACTGATGCGCAAGAATGCATGACCATAAACACAACTAAAGGTATTTATACATTAGAAAAGATGGATAGTCTTATATTTCAACAAAAGCCATATAGCCTTTGCGGAGTACCTTTGGAAAAGGTTTTTAAACATAAAAAGGTAACTGTAGAACTATTTGGAAGAAATAATTTCATACCTGTGTCACAAAATAATCAACTTTTCACACAAGGGTATTATAGTGCTATAAAGTGTTTTGTGGATGCGGTTGAAGGAATAGAGCATTCCGTTCCACATTCCTTGCATACGTGTGTAAGCACATATTCTCTAATTGATTCAATAAATTCATTTAAAAAATAGAGTTATGAAAGAAAAGTTTTATGGATTTGTCATGCTGGTATTAGCCGCATTGACTTCTTGTTCTTCAGAGCAAAGTGTGTTGGATTCAGTAAAGTTCAGCGACTTATCAAACACAGGTTGCAAGACTTCGTATTCGGCAAAAGAAAGCCGACCTGAGTTTTATGCAGAAGAAAAGGAGAAAACTCCCAAGATTACAATAACTGTAGATAATAAAGGTGTAGCAACTTTCCATGTAACAGACTTGGAATATGACTGCAACACTGATAAAATCCTCGCTCAGGTTAGCTCGCAGGATGATGAGATAAAGATAGTAATTGCCCCATTTAAGGAGGATCCCACATTAGAAGCCGATTGCTATTGTAGATATGATGTAGGTTTCAAACTTTCCAACCTCACATTCAATAAATATCATATGAAGATATATTTTGCAAATTACTATGGTAAATATGATACGGCGTCTCCTGCTTACTATGGCACGGTATTTTTTAGCCCTAACACAACATTTGATTTTGATGTGTCATACCATCAGTGATTTCTACAATCTTTCCATCCTATTTAGACAACTCATATTTATTGGGTAAGTGAATAGAGCCAATCACAATTCGTTGGGCAGCAATGTGTCTGCCCAACATAATTGTTTCCTTGCCGTTGTCACCAGTGGCTTCAAAACATTTCTCCAATGCATCCTTTCATAAAGAATTTGCCTTTGCTCGTCTTAACGCAATGAACTGGTGCATTCTTTTGCTTCGGCCCTCAATTGGGCAATAAATCTATTATCCATAGTTACATTATTTCTTGATATAATGTTGTTGCCAAAAATAGAGTAAATCCAATTATCCCGAATCGCATTAGACTTCCATTCTTATTTCGTGATGCTTTCAGCCAGATTGTATTCAGCTTTATCGAACGCTTTCGATAAGCCAGATGAGCGGAGTCAAGCATGCTTGAGCTATGCCATGGCAAGAAAAGGCGTGCGAATGCAAGGATGTAGCGGGCTACATCTGGAAAAAGCGGAATACAAGATGACGTCAGCAGTACTGAAAAAGGATGAAGAGCTGACAACAAACCTCAAATGTACAATCGGCGTTCTAATGCGATTTGGCTTTAATCAATAATTTCAAAACGTACCAGCATGGAGTAGTTCTTCTTAATGGTGCGGAAGTTATCGAATGAGGCTGCGTCGGACGACATGACATTGCTTTGCGCAAAAGGAGAGACATTGCCGCTGTCCTTTTCCACGATGCGTATCACCTCACCCAATCTTTTGCCCAATGCCTCCACCAAATAGGTCGCTTTCCGTCGGGCGGCTTTCAACGCTTCTATCTTCCCCTTTTGGTGATAGGCAGGCATATCATTGTTCTCCAATTCGCCGATACGCATGGTGTGGATGCCTTTCGTATCGATGCGCTTGACGATTTCATTTATCTGATTGAAGTCGGTCAAGGTAATGTCGAATTTCTTAGAAACCAAAAAATCCTGCCCTTGCTGCCGCCAATAGTCACCGATTTCCTGAGTCCGAATGGCATTTTGCGGAATGCCAGAGTTGGCAAGAGCTTCTCTCAATCCTTGTTCTATCTCTGCCAATGGCACTTTGGTGCGGTATTCTTCGGGCTTTGACTTACCGTCAAACTCTTCCTTGAAGTATTCACGGATTTCAATCAGATAATGGATTTTGTCGGGTACAATCTCCATTTCCGATGTGCCCGTCACCTCTATGTAACGCCCGTTGGTTTGCGCTTGTAGCGAAAGAGTTGCCAACAAGCTAATAGCAAACAGCAATACTTTTATTCTCATTGTTTCTTGTTTTTGGTGTCACTTCATTATAATTGATAACCAATCACGGTTTATTTTGTCTACTGAAACATCTTTGTGCAATGTTACCAAGCCTTTGCTTTTTACATATTGCTTTTCCGTGAATAAAAACGGTTGTTTAGAAGCCCTGAAAGTCTGGGTTAAAGTCGCTGTTTCAACAAAATGTCCGCCAATAAACTCAAAACGCTTGTAGCTGTAAGATGCTGCCGAAATGCGTGATGAAGAGAATATGCATTGTTTCTCCTTGTTTATTTGTGGGTTTTCTATCTGCTTAAAGCTTTCATCTCTACGATATAGATTCTTTGTTTCATCCCATACAAGGCAATCATAATACTGTATCATCTGATTGCCATACTGACCAAGGTTGACAAGAATATCGTCCTTACCGTCAAAATTGACATCTTGTAAATTAACCCCAATATTGAGATTATCGGCAAACTCAATGTCAGAAGGATAGGAATAAGAAATTTCTTGAGCTATTTTTCCCTGCTTGTCAAATAGGGCGATTCGCAATCCTTTCAAGTCCGTACCGTTCCTGACAGCCGTATATTTCATCATTTTAGTTCCATTATAACTAACAAGTTGCCATTCGTCAGATGTCCAAAAAGAATGTTCTCCGTCATCATGCGCTTTTCCGCTTGTTGTCGTTTGAGCTTTCCCGTTTTCAAACGGTGTGGCAAACTTGAATTGAGGCTTAATGACCACATTGCCCAATGAATCGGAAAAGCCAACCAATCCGTTATCATCCATGATGCGGAAAAGTCCTTCACGGATATGGTCGGGACCGTTATCGCATTTGAACACATAAAACAATTCCTTGCCTTGATTGTCTATGCAAACAATCCGTGCGTCCTGCTTGTTCTCACACACAAAACCGATGTGCCGTATAGTATCTGTTTGGCAGAATTTATACTTACCGTATGGTACAATGGTATCACCACGTTCATTCAAGTAGCATACATGGACACCTGCCTCAATATCTTTTTCTGTTGTATGGGCAATCAACTTTCTGTTCCTCTTAAAAGATATTGTTATAGCAAATTCAGATTCAACATATTTTCCTTTCCCGAAAAATAATATGGCAGGAGTCCAGCGTGGCATCTTTCTGATTATCTCCAGTACTTGATTGTCCCAGTCTTCCATGCCGCAACTTCGCAAGACTTTTGGTCCGCACACTTCTCCATACGAGTCAATCCGCATGGAATAAACTCCTTTCACCTGCTGTTTGTCTCCCAATAACGTCGGGTCATACTTCAAGCGTCGGGTGATATAGTCTTGTGCGGCTCTTGGTCTCCCGTATTGAAACACCGGACCGGACTCCATATCTATGAACATATGTTTTTCTCTCTCTTCCGCGATGCTGTCCGCCTTCACCCGGTCTCTATAATGTTGAGGCAGGAAAGGAACGTATACCGTATATAAACATTCCATTCGTTTGCCGTCCTTGTCTCTGCACGGCAGGCAATGCGGCAATGCTTTTGTCAATCGTACAACTTCCTTGGCGAAATCCTTATGTTTGGATGACAATATATTGATGCCGCGCGGTAGCCCTAATGTGTCGATAGAGAAAATGACAACGGCATATCCGGCTTGGTTCTTCTCTAACAGGTGCTCGGGATACACCATTTGGGAAGTGAAATACTTTTCCAAGTCGTAATCCCACTTCGCCCATCTGGGCTGCTCAATGGAAGACAAGTCTTTGATTGGTTTTCCAGAAATATCCAAAGTGCCAAAGTTCCAACTGCTATCCGCCCGCCAAGTGCTGTCCATACGGTTTTCATTCTCACGTTGTTCTTGTAAGCTGTTATCAGTCACACATCCGACAGGACAAATCCCAACAGTCAACGTATCGGGCAAACATTGTAAAGCCAATGTGCTGTCGGTCAAATCCCGGATAACGAGTTTTTTCCCCGATTCAGATACTTTGACAGTATCCTTACATAAAGAATAAGAATAAAAAGATTCCGTTCTTTTCCTGTCATATGACAACACACTTCTACGTCCGTAATTGCGAGACTCCATTTCCATAACACATTGCTTGTTATGCGGTAATTGCACTTTCCATACTCTGTTTTCCAACAACGCAGACCTATATGTACTGTTGCTACTTGGGGCAGAAAGTCCGCCAATAACAACACACGCAAGCAATATATACAGAAACTTTATCATCACCTATCAATCTTAATAACACTCAAAGATAACGCAAGGCGAGAGCAACAGCAAGGCGGGAAAACGGAGTTTTACCGGACTTGATACTGCCGAGCCGAGGCTTATCTTATACAAAGATAATGCAAACGAGCGGAAAGAGAGCTCGCTCTTAATTTCCCGAGTGCAGCTTATCTTATACAAAGATAACGCAAGGCGAGTGGAAAGAGGACTTGTTCTTACTTTCCCGAGTGCAGTGTATCTTATATACAAAGATACGGGAAAAGAACGACACAATCAATTATCAGACATCTCCCATCCCGTTTAGTTTAATAAAAATTAACTCTTATTGCCTACACATTATTATTAAGTAAATGTTCTGAATTAATTGTCATCATATCGTATGCAGCTCCTGAACGGCATACAATATGATGACAAAGATATATCACCTGATGTTCAACCCGAACCGACCGACTGACCGCCGGAACCACTTTCACAATTCAGCACAGGCTATGCTTCCATAGTACGCACTGTTGCCGTCATCGTTTTTCACTTTTTGCACTATGCAGTCCGCGACATATCAGACAATGACGTAAAAATAATCTGCCTGAAAGCAGCGCATGATACGGATGAGACTTAACGGCAGCCTCTTGCCTGATACCGTTTTCCACTCATATCTTTCCGGCTCTGACTCATACGACATGTTCGATTCCGATGACACGCCTGTATAAATAATAATAAGGGACGGACACACGCGCATAGATGTGAGTAAAAAATTTTTACATTATTGTTTCCGGAAACAGAAATGGCACGTTAAGGAAGCGGCAATCATCCGAGTGTTTTCCGTTTTACATTTTGCGGTATAGTCCACATTCTACTCCGCAGACACGACCGTTAAATACCCGTTAATAGCTCTTCTATGCCCGATTCTCATCTGATTCTGTTTATTCACTCACACTCCTTGCGTTGCGGAAAAGCCCGTTTCATAATACAAGACGGCATCTCCAGCATGCCCGAAGAGCCTTTTCCGCACTACAGGAAAGCCTGTTTCACACACACGAACAAGCTTCTTGCGATTACATTTTATTTAAAATGGCTGATATCAATGCATTATGCTGATATATCAAAAACCGTGTATATTGAGACGAACCGGCTTCTGCAAGCCTCCACGCAAATCTCAGCGACTTCACGTTGTAAGAATTTTCGTTTCTTCTCTACCATATCACATAATTATGAGTATGAGTTTTAAGTCCTGACGTCAAAAATGTATCATAGATATATCAGCAGGTCTGCGGTCTGCCGTTTTACGGTTGTGTGACGGCATGGCAGCCTGCGTTCAGACACGGACAGTCATATTGGCAAATGGGTTTATACCGGAATGATGCCTCACGCGCCGCACCGGCACTGCGCGGCTCGCCTTCGGCTCTAAGCAAAAGCATACCTTCAGACACAAATGTAATAAACATGCAGGAGTATAATCCTCAAAATGACACGAGAACATTATAATTGCCAATCTCGCCTGTTTTACATTAAAACAATGATGACACCAGCCATGGAAAGACACAAAATCTTGCGTTTCCCGAGCAATAAGCAAAGCAACGACAGGCATATCCTCACCTCTGTTTATACGCATCATTGCTTGTGAGACACAAGATTTTGCATCTCTACTTTGGATTACACACACATAATAGCGTGTTGTTTCATGTATTAAGCAATACCGGTAAGGGCTATGAAAGCCTGCTTTCCAATTGCCGGACGCAGCCTGTCTTATAAAAAAAAGAGTTGCATGAATACCAAGTAAGACATAAACACCTGCCTGGGTGTTCACCGGCATTGCCCGGACATATTGTCTGAAAGCAACAGTATGCCGGCGAGTAAGGAATATGACGTCAGTCACATTCACTCATATATCTCATCCACTCCGAGGTCTGTTTCCTCTTCCGAAGACGCGCAAGGGTCATAATCGGCAGGCATATCAAACTTGACAGAGGGGTCATAGCCAAGCGTTTTATCCGCATACACCTTTTTCATGAAATACGCCCATATGGGCAATGCCATTGTCGCGCCCTGCCCCATCCTCATGGAGTCAAAATGAATGTCACGGTCTTCCCCCCCCACCCAGCATCCGCTCACAAGCTGCGGTGTGAAACCTACAAACCATGCGTCCGAATTACGGTTTGTTGTACCTGTCTTTCCACCTATCTCTCCGGGAATGTTATATCTGAATCTCAGCCGTCCTGCCGTTCCTCCGTCAACGACACCTTTCAGAAGCACAAGCATCTTGTTGGCACTCTCCTCACTGATGACCTCGTTCATATGAGGCCGGAAGTTCGCAATGACGTTTCCTTCATTATCCTCTATTCTTGTAACAAAGAGCGGAGCTGTGCGTATGCCGTGATTGACAAACGCTGTATAGCCGCTCACCATCTCAGCCACAGACACGTCGCACGGTCCGAGACAAAGTGACATTGACGGATAGACGTCAGGGTTGTTGATTCCATAATCACGCAAAAGGCTCACGAACTGCTGCGGATTGAGCTTGCTCATGAGGTAAGCTGAAATCCAGTTGTTTGACTGTGCCAGTCCCCATTTCAAAGTGACAAGCTCACCATAACGTTTGCGGCTTGTGTTTCTTGGTGTCCACGGCTTGCCTGCCACGATGTAAGTCTGCTGCACATTGGGCACTTTGTCACAAGGAGAGAATCCGTTCTCCATTGCCAGAGAATACAGGAAAGGCTTTATTGTAGAACCTATCTGGCGGCGTCCGTTCATCACCATATCATACATAAAATGCGAATAGTCGAGCCCTCCTACGTATGCCTTCACCTCTCCTGTCTTCGGATCCATGCTCATGAATCCGGCTCTAAGGAACGACTTCACATATCTGATGCTGTCGAGCGGAGTCATCACCGTATCGATGTCGCCATGGTATGTGAACACCGACATTTCCACCGGAGTACGGAATGCCTTTCTAATCTCCTCCTCCGACGCTCCGGCAGCCTTCATTTCGATGTATCGTCCGCTTTGTCTCACCGATCTGTCCATTATCTGCTCCACCTGTCTGGCAGTAAGAGCATCAGAGAAGGGAGCATTGCGCTTTCTGCGCTTTTCCTTGAAGAACTCCGGCTGAAGGAACTTTGCCACGTGTCCGTAAACGGCTTCCTCGGCATAACGCTGCATTCTTGAATCAACTGTGGTATACACTTTCAGACCGTCAGAATTCAGGTTGTATGGCTTGCCGTCTTTCTTCAGGTTCTTATTACACCACCCATACAATGGGTCGTTAGCCCAGGCTATTGAGTCGAGCACAAACTGCCTCTCGTTCCATTCGGGATAATTCTCCCTTTCAGGATATTGCGCAGTCATGTACATTCTAAGGAATTCGCGGAAGTACGGAGCAGTTCCGTTCTTATGGTCTGTACGGTGAAAATCGAGAGTCAGCGGTTCGTCAGAATACCTGTTATAGTCAGCCGTCGATATGAATCCGGCTTTCCTCATCTGTGCGAGCACCACATTGCGGCGGCTGCGGCAGCGTTCAGGATATCTCACGGGGTTGAACAGTGAAGGATTCTTGCACAGTCCCACCAGTGTAGCCGCCTCTGTCACAGTAAGATCCTTCGGTTCTTTATTAAAATAGGTGTTGGAGGCGGTCTTTATTCCCACAGCGTTGTGCAGGAAATCAAAATAGTTAAGATAAAGGGCTATTATCTCTTCCTTTGTGTAGTAACGCTCCAGTTTGACGGCAATCACCCACTCTATAGGTTTCTGCAAAAGTCTCTCAACAGTGCTTCCGGCAGTCTCCGAATAGAGCTGTTTGGCAAGTTGCTGCGTAATGGTGGAGCCTCCTCCGGCACTCTCCTGCCCGAGCAGTCCTCTCTTTATCATCGCACGGGCAAGCGCAATGAAGTCTATTCCGGAGTGATCATAAAAACGTTCGTCCTCTGTTGCTATAAGCGCCTGTACAAGATGAGGCGACAGATTTGAATAAGACACGCATATACGGTTTTCGCGGTTGAGGTTCCACGTGCCTATCACCTTCCCGTCTGACGAATAGACCTGCGTCGCGAATCTGCTGATAGGGTTCTGCAGGTCTTCAAGCGGAGGCATATAACCTATCCACCCGAACCATATGGCAGTAAAGGCAGCGGCACATGTGACAAAACTCAAGACTAATAATCCCCAAAGAAAATGTATAAAGATTTTTCTCATGAGCGGAAACCGATTTTTCGGCAAAGGTAATGCAATTAGGATAAAAAGCAAAACAAATATTATGATATTTTACTTTCTGTATGAAGCATGGCTAAGAAACGCGCTCCCGATACGTCATAACTATTTGATGGTATACTTTTTAGCATTACAAGCAAAACCTTCAAATCAAAAATACAAGATTTGCTGCCACATCGCAGCTTTGTTTGTTTTTTATAAACAAAGACATGAGCGACCTGAGGTTAAACTCTTATTTTAATCCATAAACTGGCGTTAAGCCTCAACCGTACTACAGCCGTTGCCAGCAATACGGGGGTTATGTATATATCAAAAACGTGGGAAGACATATTCTGAAAATGCGCAAGACAAAACGTAGCCTATAGTACAGAAGAGTTATAAAGAGTAGGCACGCAAAAACCAAAGTGTATATACGTCACAACGGATTATTGATATTATATATGTGTATATTCTATAAACGATGTTCAGAAAATGCACGGCGGCTTATTGTAAAACAATTCAAATGCATACGAATCAGGAATCATTCATGCTCACGACACATCTGGTTATTCATGATATGCTACCGATACACGACATAAAACGTGGAGAAGCGTTTCCGTCATCTCCACGTCTTAAGTCATGTTCATTTCTTTTTGTTTCCCAAAATAGAGTTCAGTACAAACCTGCCTATTTTTCTTTCCAGTCCCTGTCTGGTTGTAGGCAATCCTGTCTTCCTGCTTATTTTCTGTTTTGCGGCAGTTATTCCGACCGCCCTTTTCCAAGAAAAGCTTAACCCGCGTATTTTCATATGCATTGCAATATCATGTAACACACAAAAGCTACAGCAGCCCAGAACAGCACATAAAGGATGTTCCGGCACAGATAGAGGATTATACCTAAGCATCCCCAATCACCAAGTCCCATATACTATATCATAAACCTTTCTTTTTGAACGCTTCCACCAGGCTCTTTATCAATGCGTCTATTTCATTCACGACACCGTTCATGAATGCCGCTCTGGCGTTCGGATTTTTCAGTTTTCCAATCCCTTCCGAGTTCATTTTCTTGAAGTTCAGTTCATGTCGCGGCGACGGTTCACCAAATCCTGCCCATGTCTTATCGGCAACACGGATGACTGTGCCGGCTCCGCCTATAGCATCTTCCAATACTTTGTCTTTCGCGACGTCGCCTGCATACTTTACGCCAAAACAATATTTTTCTATCGCATAGATTGTGAATGTCACATCCTTTCTCTTCTTGGTACGGTAGATGTTGAATGTCACACCGTAGCGTTTATATCTGTTACTTTTATAGTAATCCTCCACGTCTTGGGCAAAGTCTTTCTTTTGGATGTCATAACCCTTAGCGATGAGCAAGTCCTGCAATGTGTCCCAGAAATAGCATTGCAGCTGTTCGCCGCTCCAGTCATCTGTCGCAACGACCTCGCGCCCGGCGGCAGCAATGGTTATACTGCCACTCACAAGCTTTGTGTTGTCAGGGTTAGCAACCTTCACCGTTATTCCGAACATTTCCTTCATTTTGGTCTCAAAGTTACCTACCTGCATGTTTCCACGGCATGCAAGCTCTCCTTCCTTTGCGTTTTCTCCGCTTCGTATAGACGCAAGCGTCGCATCCTCAGGCGCGAATTTCGCACCTTTATACACACGCAAAGTAGCTCCGAACGCATCCTTGAACTGTTTCCTTAGACTTTTGACCGTCATACGGCCGTTAATGTTGAATTCTGCCATTGTAAAATTATCTTTTAAAGTGTTGATAAGATTGTTTATTATTCCCATATGTTTTAAATTGTTTATTTGATTCTTCTGATAGCGGCTCTCACATTCTCAATGTCTCTTTTGAGGCTTTCTATACGTCTGTCGTGAGAAGCCGCCCGGCTTATCTTTGATTTACGATAGCTTGCCTTGCTTGATATGGAAGATGTCCTTTTTATCATATCAGCATAATAGGCGTTGTCTTTTTTCTTTGCTTCCCTCTCCTTTGCAATCGAAGCACGAAGGTCTATAAGACGCTTCTTATAATATTCTTTACTCATGATAAGCATCATTAAAGTTTATAATAATCGGAAATACGTTTCCAGACACATCTCTTCTCCTTGACAGACCGTTCCCTATCAAGACAGAACACGCCTGTGAAGCGATAGAAACAGAAGCCCAAATCATCCTTGTAGCGTAAGAATGTGACGCGGTTTTCTGCCGGTGAGTTGAGCCAATGATTAAGGTGTCCGGCACGCTTGTCCTCCGCCTTAGGATACTCATAGATACACATTCCGTCCTCAGAAAGCCTGTTACACCAAAGGCGGTGTTCCGTGTTTGGCCACCAGATTATATCCTTTTTCCTGTCAGGCACCGCCGCGCCTGATGCGCGAAGGAATCCCCGGTGTTTGGGTTTTGTGCCGAATACAGCCGCAACGTCTTCCGTCGTGCGCAGGCATTCGTTGTCCCCGACCTTCAGAAAACCTTTCTTTATGTGATACTCCACGGTGAGAGTGTCGGCTTCATTCCACGGAATGAAATCATCGCCGAGCGCGGAAATGCGTTGCCTTATCATACCGACAACCTCCGCAACCTGACGGTGGACTCCGTCGATATCACAGTCACAGTCTATCACAACAGGCTTCGAACCGGTGACATCCAGTATCTCCTCGTTACGGATTTTATCTATTTCACGCAGCACGCCATTATCATCTTTGTGGTAAGGCTCGTTTATTTCGATGAAAACATTCAGCTGAGGTAAGTACAAGTCTGCAAGCGCATACTTGTCCTGTGTTCTTCTGATATACTGTTGAACGACAAATTTCACCCGGTCGTCGTCCAACTGATGCCATATCCGGCTTATGACATAGGACTCCGTCTTTTTCCTGCTTATCCTGGCAAACAGACGTTCCATATATTCCAACTTGAAATCCATATTACTTAGGCTTTTATAGGTATTTGTACTACATCCTGCAAACGGAGCAAAAGAAAAAGGACACAGCCTTGACTTTCCGCTCATCTGCTTTAGTAGGTTCTGGTAAAACCTTTAGCCCAAATAAGGAAAAGCAGTCTGCGCCCATTGCAGGGTACAAACCTACCATTCGACCTATTATTCGGGGCTATTTTCAATTTACCAGATTTACTAAAGCCAAATAACTTGTCTACAAGTCGCTTGCAATATGTCTTTTAGATTCTTATGTCTGTTTCCGACCTCTTTTTTTGAAAGTTGAACGTATATTTTTGTTCTCGCTTACAAAAATAGGGAAAAAGCCCGAACATACCAAAGAAATTCAAGACTATTCGCAGACTGCCGTGAAAATCGGAGAGAGACTCTCCACATTTATATTATACAAACCGCATAAAAAAGTACTTTATGTATTATACCCGGAATACGACGATTTTTGCATTTTTGATGTTAAAAAACGTTACCACACACATTTTATATGATATATCGCAAATGAACGCCCTATGAACCGGTGTATAAAAAATTACGTCAGATACATTCATTAATCACGTCCGAAGCCGTTTTGTTTGAAAAAATATGCTTAACTTAGCGGTCGAAAGCAATAAGAAAACCATATTATATATGAAGCACGATTTCGTAACAATCGCTGACCTGTCGAAGGACAAAATCATGTACATGATAAGAATGGCACAAGAATTCGAGAAGCATCCGAACAGAGAGCTTCTCAAAGGCAAGATTGTGGCAACGCTGTTCTTCGAACCGTCAACACGTACAAGGCTCAGTTTTGAGACAGCAGCCAACCGTCTCGGAGCCAAAGTGATAGGATTTTCTGATGCGAAGGCATCGAGTGTCACAAAAGGAGAAACGCTCAAGGACACGATTCTCATGGTGTCCAATTATGCCGATGTCATAGTGATGCGCCACTACATAGAAGGTGCGGCACAATACGCGAGCGAGATTTCTCCGGTACCTATTGTCAATGCAGGCGACGGAGCTCACATGCATCCCTCGCAGTGTCTGCTCGACCTCTACTCCATCTATAAGACCCAGGGCACACTCGAGAACCTGAACATATATCTCGTAGGCGACCTTAAATACGGCAGGACCGTGCACTCGCTCATAACAGCCATGCGACATTTCAACCCCACCTTCCATTTCATAGCTCCAAAAGAACTCGCCATGCCTGATGAGTACAAACTGTATTGCAGACAGCACGGCATAAAGTTTGAGGAACATACGGAATTCAACGAAAACACAATATCCGATGCTGACATACTGTACATGACAAGAGTGCAGAAGGAACGTTTCTCCGACCTGATGGAATATGAACGTGTTAAGAACGTGTACATACTGAAAAACTCCATGCTGGGACACGCCAAGGAAAACATGAAGATACTCCACCCGCTGCCGAGAGTGAACGAAATAGCATACGATGTAGACACCAATCCGCACGCATACTACATACAGCAGGCAGGCAACGGGCTTTTCGCACGTGAAGCGATATTCAGCCACGTCCTCGACATAAGCCTTGAGGATGTGATGAACGACAACACTATCATTAAATAGTCAGGACATCTGACAGACAACGAACCTCAATCCTCAGACTCATGAACAAGAAAGAAAGACTGGTGGCTGCCATAAAGAACGGCACCGTTATAGACCACATACCGGCAGAAAAGACATATCAGGTGGCAACAATCCTCGGACTGCGCAACCTCACCACGCCGGTGACAATAGGATACAACTATCCTTCGAAGAAAATAGGAAGCAAAGGCATCATAAAGGTATCGGACAAGTTCTTCACCGACGAGGAGATATCACGGCTTTCGGTGGTGGCGCCCAAAGTGGTGCTCAACATCATACGCAACTATGAGGTGGTGGAGAAAAAGACGGTGGAGACACCAGACGAGCTGCGCGGCATAGTGAAATGCAACAATCCCAAATGCATAACGAACAACGAACCGATGGAAACCGTGTTCAACGTTGTAGACAAAGAGCGCGGCACTTTGAAATGCCACTACTGCGACAAGGAACAGAGCATAAGCGAGGTAAAGCTGGTCTGATTATTTTATCACACACCGTTTGCCCGAAAAAGAAAAAAGAATTAACTTTGCACAAGGCTTATCGCAGCCTGCAAACATTCATATAAAACAAATACAGAAACCGCAATGAAAAGAGACCAGGAGATTTTTGATCTTATCGAAAAGGAACACCAACGCCAGCTTAAAGGCATAGAGCTGATCGCATCAGAAAACTTTGTAAGCAACGAGGTAATGGAAGCCATGGGCTCATATCTCACAAACAAGTATGCCGAAGGATATCCGGGAAAGAGATATTACGGCGGATGCGGCGTGGTTGATGAAGTAGAAACACTTGCCATAGAGAGAGTGAAAAAACTCTTCGGAGCCGAATATGCCAACGTGCAGCCACACTCTGGAGCGCAAGCCAACGCAGCAGTGCTGCTGGCAGTACTCAAGCCCGGCGACACATTCCTCGGTCTGAACCTCGCGCACGGAGGCCACCTCTCACACGGCTCCGCGGTCAACACCTCGGGTATTCTGTATCATGCAGTGGGCTATGACCTCGACAAGGAGACAGGACGGGTTGACTACGACAACATGGAAAAGCTCGCCATGGAGCACAAGCCGAAACTCATCATCGGAGGAGGCTCGGCATACAGCCGTGAGTGGGACTACAGACGCATGCGCGAAATAGCCGACAAGGTGGGCGCGCTGCTCATGATAGACATGGCGCACCCGGCAGGACTCATAGCAGCCGGACTGCTCGACAACCCTGTGAAATACGCGCATATCGTGACATCAACCACACACAAGACCCTTCGCGGACCGCGCGGTGGCATCATACTCATGGGAAAGGACTTCGAGAACCCGTGGGGACTGACAACTCCGAAAGGTCAGGTGAAGATGATGAGCCAGCTGCTCAACTCCGCCGTATTCCCCGGAACACAGGGCGGACCGCTCGAACACGTCATCGCGGCAAAGGCGGTGGCTTTCGGAGAGGCACTGCAGCCTGAGTTCAAGGAATGGGCAAAGCAGGTACAGAAAAACGCGAAAGTGCTGGCAGAGGAACTCATGAAGCGCGGATTCACAATAGTCAGCGGAGGTACAGACAACCACTCCATGCTCGTCGACCTGCGCTCAAAATATCCCGACCTCACCGGTAAGGTGGCAGAGAACGCGCTCGTTGCGGCAGACATCACCGTGAACAAGAACATGGTGCCGTTCGACACACGCAGCGCATTCCAGACATCCGGCATACGCCTCGGCACTCCCGCCATCACGACACGTGGCGCTAAGGAAGACCTCATGGTGGAGATAGCAGCCCTCATCGAGGAGGTGCTCAACGACCCGGAGAACGAGGAAGTGATAGCAAGCGTACGCCACAGAGTGAACGAGAAGATGAAAGACTATCCTCTCTTCGCATATTAAGCGTCAACAGAAACAAAATAAAGAAACGGGAGGAAAGCATGCACAACGGCATTTCTCCCGTTTTTTCACCCCACAGAAAACCATGACACAGGAAATAATAATATACATAATAATAGCCGCTGCGGCGGCAATCGCAATAAGATGGGCTGTACGGACAGTCAGAAACGCAAGCAAAGCCAACAGCTCGTGTGCCGGATGCCCGATTGCCGAAGCATGCAGCTCGAAAAACAAGAATAAATGTCCGAATGAAAGAACAAAAACAGAAAAAACACGCTCAAAATTTGTCTGATTGAATAAAAAATCATACCTTTGCAATCGAATTTGAAAACGGTGCCTTGGATGAGTGGCTTAGTCAACGGTCTGCAAAACCGTCTACGGCGGTTCGAATCCGCCAGGCACCTCAGAAGAACTACAATTAATTGGATAAATTATTTGTAGTTCTTTTTGTTTGGACATACATAACCTGACACCGACAAAACTTAAACCATTATGAGAAAACTATTCACCTCACTCACGGCAGCACTGTTTCTCGGAGCGTGCGGAGCCGTAGCGCAGACCTATCACCCGTCTCCTGAGAACATACAGGCAAGAAAACAATTCCAGGACATGAAGTTCGGCATATTCATACATTGGGGCATCTACTCCATGCTTGCCGACGGTGAATGGGTGCAGCATTCCAAGAGAATAGACCGCAACGAATATTCGCATCTGGCAGCAGGGTTCTGCCCGTCGCGCTTCAACGCCCGCGAATGGGTTGAGGCATTCAAGGACGCCGGAGCGGGATATGTCACTATAACGTCGCGCCACCACGACGGATTCTCCATGTTCGGCACAGACGCCAGCAGCTACAACATAGTAGACGCCACTCCATTCGGGCGTGACATACTGAAGGAACTTGCCGGCGAATGCGAGAAACAGGGACTGAAGCTGCACATATATTATTCGCACATGGACTGGTTCCGTCCCGACTATCCGGCAGGCAGCACCAGCAAAGACCTGCCGCACCGGGAAGCCAAGCCCGACTGGAACTCATATTTCAACTTCATGAACACACAGCTGACAGAAATACTCACCGGATACGGAAAGATAGGAGCCGTATGGTTTGACGGCATGTGGGACCACGCGGACAACTTCGACTGGCAGCTTGACGAACAATACGCGCTCATACACAGGTTGCAACCGGCATGCCTCATAGGCAACAACCATCACTCCGCACCGCACGAGGGCGAGGACTTCCAGCTCTTCGAGCAGGACCTGCCGGGAGAGAACAGCGCAGGATTCTCCGGCGGACAGAAGGTGAGCGACGCATTGCCCCTGGAGTCGTGCCAGACAATGAACAGCACATGGGGATACAGCATAACGGACAAGTCGTACAAATCTGCCGACGAACTGATAAGACGACTCGTGAAATCGGCTGGCATGAACTCAAACCTGCTGCTAAACATAGGTCCGCGTCCGGACGGATGTCTGCCGGACGAAGCGATGGAACGGCTGAAGGAGATAGGCAAATGGACAAAACGATACGGAGAAACAATATTCGGCACACGCGGCGGACTGATAAAGCCATGCCAATGGGGCGTGAGCACCCAGAAGGGAGACACGCTCTATCTGCACATACTCCATCTCGAAGAGCGGACGCTCACCATACCGCTGGACACGAAAGAAATAAAGTCGGCAAGAATGTATGACGACGGCAGCAAACTGAAAATACGCAAATCAGGCAACGGCTCCGCCTTAATAAGTCTGCCTGCCACGCCTCAGGGTGTCGACACGATTGTAGAGATTGTCCTGAGAAAACAGAAGCGCGGATGACACACATTCTGTCCGTAAATGAATATTCATGCAATCAAGAAAGTAAAAAAACATGACATCTGAAAATCGCAAAAGAGAATTACGCTGACACGGAAACAGATGCCAACGGACGGAAAAAAGCGATTTTTAGGAAAGAAAATCACAATAGAAAACATTGCCCGAGCCCCTGCCGGGTTACAGAACAGACCGTTCCGCAATCTCACAGGGGCTCTCCCGTGTCACCACAAAGGTTTTCCCACGGTGCGGAAAAGCCCATATGACACCACGGAAAAGGCTTTCCGGCAGCACAGGAAAGGCGCAGGCAAATCGCAAAACTCCACATCACACTGACTCTCAACGGCTTGGCATAACCGCTAAAAAAACAACGTATTTACAGCCGGAGAATCTTATGGACATAAAAAAGGCACTCTCGCGAAGCATGCTCCGCATAATTATGCACCTTCAACCTATAAGGTGCATATATATACAAAAACCGAAGACAACGGAGAGTGAGGCGCATTCTAAACTGAATAGGGTATCGGTCTTCATACGTATTTCGCATTGATGTCAGACAGATTGGCTTCTGACTTTATCGGAGATGTGGCGGTCGACACAGGGAGGAAGCGCAAGACAAGATGAAGGCAACTGTGCGGAAGATGGATGAAGAGCCGTTCATGCATACGGATACCCCCTGCTCTTTTCTTCCTGAATCTCCAGACGGTTATGTAAACAGCAGCAAAACAAATCATGGAAAATATTTTGCACAATCTAAATATTATTATTATCTTTGTCCCCCGAAAAAGGAAGATTGGCAGAGTGATCGAATGCGCTGGACTCGAAATCCGGTATACCGCTTTTTGGTATCGGGGGTTTGAATCCCTCATCTTCCGCAAACAAACGAATGACTATGCAACGAGAGCGGGGAGAAGACACAATTGTTTTCTTCCGGCTTTTGTTTTTCCGTCACATCACACCATCTTACAGGCGGTTGCAAATAATGCCATTCCGTTCTTCTGCTTGTGCATTACGAAGGTTGCGCATTTTGTCAGAAAAGCACCATACATATACATCCAACAAAAACACCCGACCCGAATTGACATCAGACTTCATATGTTTTACGGCTTGCCATCAGACTGTATGGTTTCCGGCTCTGCCATACATGCAGCCAGATATATCGGATAAAGACCGGGAACAAATTGACGGCAATAGTGCGCAATACGCTTTGTGAGCCGGAAACCAAGTGAAAAAGCCGCCTTGGCTGTATAAAGACCGTTCAGGCTTCAACGCAAAAATAAAACATTCCATAATATCACGACGAACGCTGACGGATGCGAAATGATTCAGATTAATACCGGTTAATAAGTATGCCATATGCCTACCGTCTCAACAACCGCAAGAATTCTGCCATACGGCGGAATACATGATGTTGCAGCCATCAATCTGTCCTGCTTCAGAATCATCATTATACGTATTCCTGTGCTCAAAGCCGTCAGACCGGACGCACACTATTTCTACAAACCGGACAAGCAGGGCGAGAGTCATAGGTATGCAAACGAAGAAAGGCTGCTCCTTTTTGTTGGGAACAGCCTTTCTTTGTGACTCCGACAGGATTCAAACCTGTAACCTTCTGATCCGTAGTCAGATGCTCTATTCAGTTGAGCTACGGAGCCTTGTTTCTTGTTTGCGGTTGCAAAGGTATGCATATTTTTTGTTTCCGCCAAACTTTTTCCGCTATTTTTTTGTTTTTTCTTCAAAAAACATCAGAAAAAGCATGCTTCGCCTACTCTTCACCCTTCAGTATGGGCAAGGATATGTGATATTTCACGGCAAGGAGCCTTATCGCACATATTATCAGGAATGACAATACGACTGCCATGCTGACATTAAGTCCGGCTGTAACAAAGCCCCAATAGGCGAGCCCTCCCACTACACTTGCCATAGCGTAAATCTCTTTCTGAAAGATTACCGGCACATTGTTGAGCAGCACATCGCGTATCACGCCTCCGGCAGACCCCGTGATGCATCCCATTATTATGGCAACCCAGAACGGGTGACCGCAATCGATGGTCTTCTGGAGTCCGGCAATGGTGAAAAGAGCCAGACCGAGAGTGTCGAATAAGAACCATGCGTTGTCGAGACGCTTGAGATAGCGCGCGAACACTATCACAAACATCTGCGCCATGACCGTACAAACAAGATAGACCGATGATGTCATCCAGAACGGAGTGACACCGAGCATGACGTCGCGTATGGTGCCTCCGCCTATGGCGACAGCCACACCACACACGAATCCTCCGAACCAGTCGAAATGCTTGGCGGCTGCATGGCGTATGCCGGATATGGCAAACGCGAACGTGCCGAGAAACTCTATTACATTGAAAAGAGTGCTGTATATCAACTGATCGTCCATCGTCAGAGGTTGACTACGTTTACTGGATTGCCGTCGGCAAAGGCACGCAGATTGTCTATGGCAGTTCTGACAAGACGTGTGCGCGCCTCACGCGTTGCCCACGCGATGTGGGGAGTGATGTAGGCGTTGGGTTGTCTGAGCAACGGGTTGTCGGCTGAAGGCGGCTCGCTGCTCATGACGTCAGTCCCATAGGCGGCAAGCCGACCGCTCTCGAGAGCCTCAGCCACGTCGTGCTCGTTGACTACCGGACCACGGCTGGTGTTGATGATAATCGCTCCGGGACGCATGCGCGCGATGCTGTCGCGGTTGATGAGATTGCGTGTCGACTCGTTCAGCGGACAATGAAGTGTGAGAATGTCGCTTGCAGCAAGGAGCCCGTCCATTGTGGTCTTCTGTATGCCTGCAGGCAGGTCGGACAAGTGCTTGCTCGTGAAGGCGAATACGTCCATGCCGAAATCCATAGCTATGCGTGCCACCTTGCTACCTATGTTGCCGAGACCGACAATGCCCAGCGTCTTTCCCGCCAGCTCGGTGAGCGGTGTGTCGGCATAGCAGAAGTCCTCACCTTCGCTCCAGCGTCCGGCACAGTTCTGTGCGGCGTAATGGCCTACACGGTTGGTGATATTCAATATATGCGCGAACACCATCTGCGCCACGCTCTCGGTGCTGTATGCCGGAACATTGGTGACGGTGATTCCGAGTTTGCGTGCGGCTTCTATGTCAACTGTGTTGAATCCTGTGGCAAGCACTCCGATATACTTCAGGCGCGGAAGCTGTGAAAGAACAGCGGCATTGAGCACCGTCTTGTTAGTCATCACGGCATCTGCGTCAGCAATGCGGCTGACCACGTCTTTTGCGGAAGTGCGCGGATAGACAGTAAGTTCTCCGAATTCTCTAAGCGGTTCCCACGACAGGTCACCGGGATTGGCACAATGACCATCCAATATAACAATATTCATATTTTAAAGTTGTTTTGTTCTATTATCCTTGTTTTGAATTATTTGTCCTTATATCTTTCGCCCCAGCAACGCAACATCCACTGATATTGCTTTTCTTCGGAAGGGGTGTGCTGGGCATGCCATATTCTCGTGTCAGCCAGTTCGTCGGGCATGTACTGCTGGCTTACGAAATTACCTGGAAAATCATGCGGGTAATTGTATCCGTCACTGTATCCGAGATTCTTCATAAGTCCGGTGGGAGCGTTACGCAGATGGAGCGGCACAGGAAGATTGCCTGTACGCCGCACTATGTCGAGCGCGGAGCCGATGCCCATATACGCAGAATTGCTCTTCGGGCTTGTGGCAAGATAGACAGCAGCCTCAGCCAGAGGTATACGGCCTTCAGGCCACCCTATCTTTGTGACGGCGTCGAAGGCTGCGTTGGCAAGAAGCAGGGCGTTGGGATTGGCAAGCCCGATGTCCTCAGCCGCGCTTATGACCAGGCGGCGGGCAATGAACTTGGGATCCTCACCGCCCTCAATCATGCGTGCCATCCAATAAAGCGCCGCATCAGGGTCGCTGCCACGTATGCTTTTTATGAAGGCTGAAACAATGTCATAGTGCATCTCTCCGTCTTTGTCATAGGCAAGAGGATTCTGCTGCAGACGGCTCACCACTACGTCGTCGGTTATGACAACGTCGCCTTCCTCGGCGTCAACCACAAGTTCGAGAATGTTGAGCAGCTTGCGTGCGTCACCGCCGCTGTACCTTAAAAGCGCGCCGGTCTCACGCAGCTCTATATGCCTGCGGCTAAGCTCCGCGTCTTTAGTGATGGCGCGGTTGAGAAGTTCGAGAAGATCATCTTTCTCAAGCGGTTGCAGGACATACAGCTGGCAGCGGGAGAGCAGCGGTCTTATCACTTCGAATGAGGGATTTTCGGTGGTGGCGCCGATGAGAGTGACCACGCCACGTTCCACAGCACCGAGCAGAGAGTCCTGCTGCGACTTGCTGAAACGGTGAATCTCGTCAATAAACAGTATGGGCGATACAGAAGAGAAGAACTGTCCCTTCCGTGCGCGCTCTATCACATCGCGGACATCTTTAACCCCACTCGTGACTGCACTGAGGGTATAGAACGGCGTCTCCAGTCTGTTGGCGATAATCTGAGCAAGAGTGGTCTTTCCGACTCCGGGAGGTCCCCATAGAATAAAAGAGGGGATGCGCCCTGCATCTATCATTCTGCGCAAGACGGCACCCTCACCTACAAGATGTTTCTGACCGACGTATTCGTCAATGGTGCGGGGTCTCATTCTTTCAGCCAACGGCTCACTCATATCATGTACAAAATTAGAAAATATATGCGATACAGACAAAAATTCTATATGAAAAACTTGTAAATTAAAAGTAAAGTATATACTTTTGCACCGCCTCATTGCGACGTATTATGAAGGTAACAATCATTCAGACTGACATACAATGGGCTGCGTGTGACAACAACGCATCTGCTGCACGGGATATCATACTCTCTGCAGGAGAAAGCGACATGTATGTCTTGCCGGAAATGTGGAATACCGGCTTCACCGTCACAAAAGAAGAGGTCTCGGCCTCATCATCAGACCGGGCACTGGAATGGATGCAGGAAACCGCACGGCAGACAGATGCCGTAGTGTGTGGAAGCATGGCTGTAGAAAACGAAGACAAAGCAAACCGGGCCATACATCCATATAGAAACAGAATGTTCTTTGTAAAACCTGACGGGGCGTACACTTGCTACGACAAACATCATCTGTTCAGACCTGCGGGCGAAGACATCATGTTTGCCGCAGGCGACAAACGGATAATTGCAGAATGGAAAGGATGGAGATTCCTGCTCACAATATGCTATGACTTGAGATTTCCGTTATGGCTGCGCTATAACAACGACTACGACGCAATAATAAATGTTGCGAACTGGCCTGATATGCGCCATGACGCATGGGATGTACTGACGAGGGCACGCGCGATTGAGAACCAATGCTTCTTCATAGCGTGCAACAGGACAGGACACGACAAGACTCTGTATTATTCCGGACACAGCAGGATAATAGACCCGCAAGGCAGGATAATGGCAGAATGTGAGACAGGAAAACAACAATCCGTCACCGCTGTCATAGATAAGGACAAAGTGACAAACTACAGACGGGCGTTTAATGTACTGGACGAAAGAGATAATAAGTAACATTATAGTATGAAACAACAGAAAGCATTAACTCTTAAAACATTAACGAAAAGCAATGTGTGGGAACTGCAGGAAAACGACATCCTGCACATGTGGGAATCTGCAGAAAGGGATGCTGACCTCAAAGACAACATGCGGCATTACATTGATGTGATCAAAAGCGCATTTGACATGGAGGAGATGAAAATATCAAAACCGGAGGTTATCAGCAAATATGAGGCACGGGGATACAAAATCGGAACAATTCGCCTGGACGAAAACAATAAATCAAAATGGGCTATAAAAAAACGTCCGATAGCAAGAGTGACTGACCTCACATACGAAAATATCCATCATATCACAGCCGAAAAGCTGCTCGAAGTGCTCGACAGCAATTTCGGAGGAGGCTGGGAGTCTCTTTCACAGAGCATAAGGGACATAATAGAAAGCGGATTCGACATAAGCACAACAACATTGCCGAAAGACAGACTCCACAAACCGGGCGGTATGTATGAAAAGAAAATTAAAGACGGATACGATGTCCTTGAAATAGAAAAAGGTATGTGGGTGGAAGCCATATTTGCCAAGGAAAAACCGGAAAACACGCCTTACACACCACATAAAGACGAGGACGACAGCAAATACAAAAGACTCAACGACGAGGATGAGGAATATGAAGAGGAAAATGAGGATAAGTTTGACGATGACGACGATGACGATTTCGATGAAGACAAACTGACCGAAGAAAGCTATCGTACAACATTCGATACTGATCCTGAGGAATTGGCTTTAGAAGCAGAAGACGTAAGCGACGACGATAATTATTGATAAAAGAAACGCAGACAAACATATTATAAGTAAAGCTCCAGACAGAAACATACACTGTCTGGAGCTTTTTCATTATACATGAGCGGCAAAATCAAGCTTCCGTATTTTAACCCGCAATAGAGCATTAAGACACCGTACACATATTTATATTTTCCTATCGGCTATTCAATTCTGTTTTTTACTTCCTACGTTATCTTGCCTTCCGATTTTCCACGATATACCAGCTACGTATTCAAATGAAGCGGAAACCAACATGTATGGCAGTAGCGCGAAATGATGATGATGCCTGATTACCGACTTGGGATAAAAACATTTTATATCGACTGACGAGGATACAGCATTCTGGTGAAATATGATGACAGAACTGGGATAAACGTATCTTATATCGACTGGCGAGGATATGGCATTCTGATGAAATATGATGACAGAACTGGGATAAATGCATTTTATTTCGACTGGCGAGGATATGGCATTCTGATGAAATATGATGACAGACCTGGGATAAATGCATTTTATTTCGACAGGCGAGGATATGGCATTCTGATGAAATATGATGACAGAACTGGGATAGACACATCTTATATCGACAGACGAGGACAGAAGGAATTAATGGAATTATAACTGCCGCCTCAGCGTAAAAACATCTGAACACCCCATTACTAATGCAGAACTGAAATATGTCTCACAGAGTAACGCATAACATTATACCCTATAAAATTACACACTTATTTCGAGATTTACACTTACGCCGTATTGAAAGACTGTCCTCCCAATCATAGTGCTCAACTATTCGTGAATTAATGCGTGAAACATTCTATACTGTTTATTTTTTAGGAACAAATGTCTCCCAAGTCTGGTCATCATAGAAGATTCTTATTTCAGTTATTTTACGCTGAGGTTTGTCAAAATTTTTTACTTTATTAATGACATCATCATATGAAAACTGTACACCTGATACGGGCGACGGTTTAGATGATATTACTTGTTGATGATCATCAAAATCAAGCATCCTCTCAGACACAGTTCCAGAATCACTCTGTGCCTTTACCGAAACATCTTCATCACTGCCGTCCTCATACATATCACCAATCCCAAACAAAAGCCAGTCTGTTGATATTTTGGGAATCTTATTCTTTATTGCCTCAACTATCGCAAGGGTAGGACGGGTACGTCCGGTGAATATGCTACTCAATGTCGCCGGGGCAATCTGTATGAATTCGGCAAACACCTGTTGAGTCATATGCTGACTTTCCATGACCTTTCTGATTCTGTCTTTCATATGCTAAAGCTGTTTTTTAGCCCGTAAATGGGCTATTTTCTATGATTTTACAAAATTAAAATAAAATAATGACATACACAACAATTCTATAATATATTTACATTTGGATAAAACACGTTTGTAACATCAAATTTACAGTATGATACTACGTGCGTTGTTGATATTTACATTTACATATACAAATGTAAAGAAAGCCATCAATCAACACCATAAAAAACACTTTACATATATTATAATATACTATTGATTATCAGTATAGTTATTTTAACCGATAGAGATGTAATATACATGCCTTCTCATGTATAATTTTGATATGAATATGCAATAACCGAATGAAAATATTAATAAAAGCATTTAATCTGCTCATTTTCATATAGATATATGATTAAAGTTACTGATGTATATATATACATTCACATTTATATAATCAGGCAATATCGCTTTGTATACACAATATACAACGATTCGTATTTTACATTTACATATTACATACGTAAATATAGAGGTTGTGGCACGTTTATCGGAATTAGTTTACAATATTATATTACACATTTTGAAATGCTAAAATTTACTAATTGTTGATTGGGACGGTTTGAAAATGGGAAAATTTCCCAATTTTTCAATAATTCGGACAAAGGATAATGTCATCCCGAAATACTCAAAATATAAGAGGGAATAAATCACATAACTATCATATTTTTAGCAAATTATAAAGAAAAAAAGCCTTGAATGAAAGTTATGTTTTAGAATAATCAATATAGAAAAAGGGGTATTTTTCAGTGCAAAATATAGAATATAAGCTCTTTCATCAACTCACCAGACCCTGTATTTGGATTATCCAGACCTTTGCTTTTAGCGTCTATTTCTCTTATTTTAGAAATTATCTGCATTGTTTTCATAGGTGTGTAGTTTTTCATACCTACCATATAGTCCTTTACACCCCACACGGACTTCAATTCCAAAGCCTCTGCAACAGCCGAGTCGTTTGTACGGTTGTGAGTATAATGCGCAATCATCAGATTCTGGAAAAAACCAAACAGTAAAGGCAAGAAAGAATAAACAGAGCCTGCCTTGGGATTTTTGTCAAAATAATTTACTATTCTGTTAGCCTTCATTATATCACGTTCAATTATCGCACGGCGCAATTCAAAAGAATTGAAATCCTTGCTCACTCCTATCTGATGTTCCACGACATCAGGTGTAACACGCCGGTCTGTATCTGGGAGTGATATAAGAAGCTTGTCCAGTTCGGAAACAAGACGGCTTATATCAGAACCTATGTGTTCGGCAACAAGCGCAGCCGACTTCTCATCTATCGCGGCATTGTGAGTTTTCATGTACGTTGTAATAAAACCAGGCAGTTCGTTGTCACGTTTCTTCTTGCTTTCAAAAACGACGCCTACGGCTTCCGCTTTTGCTACAATCTTCTTGCGTCTGTCAATGGTTCCGTTCTTATAACATAAGACAAGTATTGTAGAAGACATCGGTTTATCGAGATATCTCTCCAAAGCGTCAAAAGAACGGATGTTCTGTGCCTCCTTAACGACAATCAGCCGATGTTCTGCCGGCATAACAGGATAGCCTTTTGCCATATCAACAATCTGCGCGGCGGTGACATCAGAACCAAACAGAATGTTCTGATTGAAAAACAATTCTTCAGGCTGCAACACATTGTTTGAGATATAATCAGATATCTTATCGATGAAATAAGACTCCTCTCCCATCAACAAATATATGGGATAAAATCTGCGTGCTTTCAAATCACGCATCACTGACTCATACGTAGTTACAGTCTTTTTCTCTGCCATTTCGAAACAATTGTATTTTTTTCAATAAACACAGGCATCTGTCGCGCGGAGACATTCTCAACCGTATAAAACGCGATGAATACTGTCCACATGAAAACGACAAGATGTGTCTGATTCTCATTATTCATGCATAAAACAGCCGTAATTTATTTTGTCAGAGCAACTATTCACATTATCTTTGCATAAGACAAGCTGCGCTCGGGAAATCGTAAGTAAACTTCCGTTTCCCTCGTTTGCATTATCTTTGCATACAAAAACAATTGTATACAGTCTCCATTTCCACTTATTGTGAAGCAATGGAGCCATTGTCTGAAGCTGTTAATGCAATAATCATTATATGATACAAAATTAATAAAATGATCCGACTAAACCTACCAAGTTTTAAAATAAAATTGTCCGGTACCATACAAAAGCCGATGATATACGATATTCTTCGAAGGAAGCATGTCGCACTCACGCCTGAAGAATGGGTGAGACAGCATTTCATACATTATATGATAGAGTGCAAATCATATCCAGCCTCACTCATGGCAAACGAAGTCAGCCTGAAATATGGCTCTAAATCACTACGTGCCGACACCGTATTATATAACAGAAGCCTTAAACCAATCATGATAATGGAATACAAGGCTCCTGACATTGCCATAACGCGCAACGTTTTTGATCAGATATCCGCATACAATCTTCTTCTACATGTTGACTATCTCATCATGAGCAACGGTATGCAACACTATTGCTGCAAGATGGACTATGACCGCCGCAGCTACACCTTTCTCACAGACATCCCCGACTATCCAGACATCATATGATATATACAGCCAAATCGTTTTCCAACTATTATAAATACAAAAGAATATCTACTTTTTATTTATTTTATTGTCAGAAAAACATAAAGGCACTATATTTGCATATTCATAATACACAAAACCGTGCCTGTACGTTTCATTATATAAATGAAGGCAAGCCCGGACGAATACAGAAAGAATACAAATTAAAACAATCATGACATGGGAGCATCAAGATGGATAGGAGGCTATCTGGGATTCATATTGGGCGGAGGTCCCTTAGGGGCACTCGCAGGATTTGCCCTTGGATGGCTATTTGAGAAAGGAATGGACAATGTCAACGGCAAAGAAGGAGAATACGGACAAGCGTTTGACGACAGCTATAACAGGCAAAGAGAATATGAAGGGGAACGCAACTCCTTTCTTTTCTCACTCCTCGTACTGTCCTCTTACATAATCAAGGCTGACGGAAAAGTGATGCACTCAGAAATGGAACTTGTGAGACGATTTCTGAGCCGTAATTTCGGAGAGACCGCAAAAGCTGAGGGAGAGAGAATCATACTGCGCCTGTTCGAGCAGCAGAAACAGATGGGAGCGGAAAGGTTCAGAGCCACAATTCACGATGCGTGCCGGCAGATTGAAACAAACATAAGCTATGCGCAGCGTCTGCAGCTTCTCAACTTCCTTGTGATGATAGCGCAGGCAGACGGTGTAATCGTAAAGGAAGAAAACGACGCGCTCAGAGAGGTTGCCGTAAATCTCGGCATATCTTCCGCCGACATAGACTCCATGCTCAACCTGCAATACGGCAACAGCAGCCTTGACGCAGCATACAAGGTACTTGGCGTAAGTCCCGACGCCACAGACGAGGAGATAAAGGCAGCATACAGAAAGATGGCACTTAAGCACCATCCGGACCGCGTCGCCACACTTGGCGAGGACGTAAAGAAGGCTGCCGAGAAAAAGTTTCAGGAAATAAACAACGCAAAAGAACTTATATATAAGGCACGCGGTTTATAATCCGCAAAGCACGCAGCTCTTTTGCTTTATGCATACAACAAGCAATAACATAATGATATGTTCAAAGCGTGATAAAAGGCGAAGCATTTACGCTTCGCCTTTTATCATGAAAAGCCACGCCTGACAAGCGGTCTCATGCGTGATTTCAGACTCACTTGGATTATTTTTATACCAAACCACATCGGACATCATACATGTTTCACACTGCTCCATACATATTTCGTTCCTGTTTGTTTTTGAAAAAACAGACAGCATCCGGCAGTATAAAAAACTCTTGCTGCCTTCACCGGCACTGTCTCGTACATGAAAACAAGGCGGTATTATACGCATACAAGCCAAAGTAGAGATGCAAAATCTTGCGTCTCACAAGCAAGGATGCGCAATCAACTGATGTGAATATATGCCTGCCGTTGCCGCTATCATTCCTCGGAAGACGCATGATTTTGCGTCCATACCGGGCGGACACCGATTATATATTTAAGGCTTATTGTCAGCCATTCATCCTTCTTCCGCACTGCTGCCGTCATATTGTATTCATCATTTTCAAGGTGTAGCCCGTCACATCTTCAACAAATGCAGAATAAAATCTGGCTGACAGCAGCACTAAACAAGAATAGAAGTCTAATTACGATTCGGGTTTAACACGAATCTGGCGAATTTTAAGTAACGGAAAAATAGAAATATTCACAAACTGTCCTTATACTGAATTCATCCGACTAACGCTATGTTATGCAAAAAAATGCGGACAACGACGCCGCTCCTTTACGCGCCCTTGTCCGCACCTTACCATATAAAGCCGTCTTAATACTACTCGTCGGCTTTCTTTGTCTTACGAACCGCACGTTTGCGCTTCGGTTTGTCGTCCGTCTCACCGGCGGCATTCCTTACGCCAGCCAGTTCAGGATCAATCATGATTCTTCCGCAATACTCGCACACGATGATTTTCTTGTGCATTTTGATGTCGAGCTGTCGCTGTGGCGGTATTTTGTTAAAGCATCCTCCGCAGGCATCACGCTGCACGTACACAATGCCCAGACCGTTGCGCGCGTTCTTACGTATGCGCTTGAAACTTGAGAGAAGGCGCGGTTCTATTTTTGTCTCCATGTCCTTTGCTTTTTCCTTCAGTTTCTCCTCCTCCTCACGTGTTTCCTGCATTATCTCGTCAAGTTCGCCCTTCTTGTCCTCAAGAGCTGTCTGGCGGTCGTCTATTAGGAGTTTGTTCTGCTCAAGGTCTTTTTTCTTCTCCTCGACCTTCATCAGAGCCTCCTTGATCTTTTTGTTGCACAGCTCTATCTCAAGACTCTGGAACTCTATTTCCTTTGTCAGAGTGTCATACTCACGGTTGTTCTTCACATCGTTCAACTGCTGCTTATAGCGTTCCACGCTTGCCTCAGCCTCCTTTATCTCCGCCTTTTTCTGCGAGACTGCCGACTGGAACTCGTTGATTTCGTTTTCTATTTTCTCCACACGAATCCTCAAGCCTTCGATTTCATCCTCGAGATCCTGCACCTCGAGAGGCAGTTCACCGCGCAACGCACGTTTTTCGTCTATTGCCGACAATGTTGTCTGAAGCTGATAAAGGGTTCTCAGTTTCTCTTCCACTGATAAATCTGTAGGATCTTTCTTTGCCATAATTATAAATAGATTATCGGATTCGTGTTCGTTCCAGCCATGACGACCGGCACTCCGGGACACTCTTCCTCGATTATTGATTTGAATATTTCCTTAGTAAACTGTTCGCTCTGGTAATGTCCGATAACGCATATCTGTATTTCCTGCCCATGTCCGAAATACACATGATAATGCATCTCGCCCGTGACAAAAGCGTCCGCGCCCTCCTTTATCGCTTCGTCAAGCAGGAAATCGCCCGCTCCGCCGCATATGGCGACACGCCTCACAGGACGTTTCAGCAGCTCGTTGCACATGGCACAGTCCACACCAAACTGTTTTTTCACATTTCTCACGAAGTCAGTAGCACCCAACGGCTCGGGCAACTCGCCTATCACTCCGCTTCCAGCCTCAATGCCTCCGACATCCTTACGTGCGAAGAAACCGACGTTCTCAAGTCCCATCTTCTCCGCAATCTTGAAGTTAACGCCACCGCGTGCGTTGTCCATGTTGGTATGCATCGACACCACAGCCACGCGATTCTCTATAGCCTTCATCACCGTACGCTGCACGCTGTCGGCATCTGATATGGTCTTCAATCCGTGAAACAGCAGCGGGTGATGTGACACAACCAGATTGCATCCCTTGCTCACTGCCTCATCGATGATGTCCTCGTTCACGTCAAGGCACAATAAAGCCCCTGAGACTGCCACCTCCGTCAATCCTATCTGCAAGCCGGAATTGTCCCATCCTTCCTGCAAAGGCAGAGGCGCGAAACGTTCAAGGGCGGTCATCACTTCCTTTATTTTCACGCTTTTACAGCTATGTTATGTTTATAATAGATTGCAAAGTTAATAAAATAATTATACATTTCCCATATACCGCCACACTTTTTGCATTATTTTAACCCGACCATATCCGCACGCCTTTTGAGCACATACTTGCCGCAGAACGTCACATTCCCGACAAGCACGACATGCCGCCGGACGATTTTTTACTATAAAAAACTCTTATAGGATATAAAACATACATTACCTAAATCGAGAAAGAGTTCTACTTGTATTAATAAAAACAGTTCTGTAAATGAAATAGGAAGCCAAAGATAATTTAAAAATAATATGCCTTAATTCCGCAACTAAGTGCGTAATTAAGGGAATACTGTCACAAACCATTCACACCAATAGGAAAACAGCTGCACACCATCATGGGGTTCCCATCCGACACAGCAATCCTCCGCAGCACATCGAACATCCGGAATAAGATGTGTACCAACAAATAGTCTGCACTGTCATCCACGGTTCTACAAGCTGTCGTTTGCTAACATTAATTTGTATTTAAGTTAATTAACCCTCGTTTTGTTGGCAAACAGGCGATTTTTCTGTATCTTTGCAAGCGAATCCGTTCCCAACATGAAATTCTTTGAAACACGGAAATACCGCCAATGGGCAGCCATTTTTCTGCTGCTAACCACAGTGTTGTGGGTAGCAGAACCTGTGTTTCACAATTTTCATGACCATAAAACCGAATTAACTGCCAAGCACAAACATCATTGCGTGGTATGCATGGAGCTGTCCATGCCTTTCCAACCGGCCAAAACGCTCTTCTCACCCGTACTGTACTTGGTATTGCTCACCACATTTATCTACACCGTCCGCTCTTTTTCCACATTCGAGCGGCAATTAGGCTATCATCTTCGCGGGCCACCCTCAATGCAATAAGCCGTTTCTTTAAAAATTATCATTTACTGTGTTACCAACCACAATGATCGGCAACACAACTTATTGCATACCCTTAATCCAACTCAAAACAATGAAAAAATTAGGATTATACTGTGCATTTGCCCTCGTTTTGGCAAGCTGCGACAGTGCACCCATACCCGAAAATAATGCAGAAGACTTGCAACACGATGAAGCCACACGCGTAGAATTGATTTTTACACCCGGCACATTGGCACAAGACAACATCAAAGACCATATTTATGCCCAAGGATTTACACCTGATGCCTCCCGGCCGACACTTGTCTTGAACGCTGAAACGGACCAAGCAACAGGACACCGCACCATCACACCAAACGCCGGACTCAACTTTGTTCCCAACCGTTGGTACAAAGTGGAAGTAAATCTTTACAACCATGCCGGCACTAATATTAATCGCAGTATTACCGCGTTTCCCCATCAAGTCAACGCACACCAATTTTATTTTCGAACCCTCGTAAACAATGAAAATCAAGCCGACAGATACGCAGACTATCGCTATGGCGATGTTACAGCAGACGGACAGCTTGTAATGCCCCCTTTGGGCTTTGTAGGTTACATAAGATTCAAGGCTGACCTACCGGACGGTGCAAACCTCAATCCGATATTGGTACACGTGGTTCCCCCCGCCATCAAGACGCAAAAACGGGGCGAACCCTATCCTTTCCATACGCCACCGGCATCCCTGATGAGAGATGTTGATGTTAATTTCCCATTCCCCATATCAGTAACCCCGTAACCACATATCATTGTTTATGAAATCATTATATCGTATGGCTGCACTCGCAGGAGTGGCAGTCATGGTAGTTGCGTGCAACGACAACGACCCACTGTCCGATTCTTTATCCGATTCAGCCACTTGGAACGGCACCGCAAACATCGCACTACAACGGAACCAAATACAACCCGACAGCATTGTCATAGAACTGTACGGAGGACATTCGCACCTGCCACAGGGTACAGAACCCGAAATTGGCAGCGTATATTGGTCTAACCGTAACGGTGGCTTCCATGCCAATCCGCCATCGGTAGCATTCCCCATGCGTACTTATCAAAAAATGGTCTATCGCCGTACACCGAAAGGTGACTATGTAGCCGACAACCATTTTGATACTGTTTTCAGAATGCAGTCATCACCTCAGAAAACAGGCAATTGGTACGGCCTTGTGGTAAAACTGTACGACAAGAATGGGTCACGTATGGACATCGCATACAAATCTCCCGAACAGCGCAATAACATACAAGTATTCTATCAGGTATCAGATCTAAAGCCCATAGCGCAAACCATTCCTGCCAATGTAGTGACAACCGATACCACCTTTACAGCCAACGACATGGATGTGGATGATAGCGACGAACAAGCCATGAAAGCGCAAATGCTGGCGCAAGGTTTCAATGGAACACTCACTCTGGGCTATCAGCCTGCTGCCCACTGGACTGCCGACAGTGCGGCCAATCGTTCCTGTTATTTCTGGTATTTTGACCGACCGGAAGACGACACCAAGGAACTTCTCACCACACCGGTAGGCTTCCGCGGTGTGTTGGCCGCCCGGATACCTTTTGTAGCCTACAATCTGGTAATGCGTGTATGTGGCAACAAAGGAGGAGCAACAGTACGCACGTCCGACAATCCATCGGAAGAACAACTGCAGAATGTGCTGTTTAACTTGAAAATTCCCTTCCGAAATGTCTTTGAAACACCCGGATGGGGAAAGCCCACAGGCAACGAAGGCTTATTGAACATCGTGTGGGATAAAGAATACAACTATCTACCCGCAGCGGCAGATCGCGTCATCAACAACCGTTGTATGTTCATTCCCGTACTGCGTGAATATCCTTCTTTCACCGTGGAGCAATTAAGACGATGGTATGAAACCGACAGTGAACTAAGTTTTGAGTCGGCTAATTTCTGGCTATAACCCCATAGGGCAGACCGACACTGCAACACGGTCTGCCCACCACTGATCACAACACAATATGATAAGTTTCATTTATGCTTCGCCGCTAAAGACATTAACGGCGTTAGTACTCATGATGCTGTGGGCACTTCCGGGTCAAGCCGTTCATACAACCATCAAGGTATTAGATGCTCAAGACCACACACCACTTGCCTTTGCACGGATTCGCATCCACGAAACCGGACAAATATATCAATCCAATCCGCAAGGAATCGTTCGATTGTCTGTCGACAAGTGGCCCCAAACTGCAACCATCTCCTATATCGGTTATCATGACTTACACCTCACACTGACAAAAGAACGGACACTGTATGAGGCGGCACTACAACCATTAAGCTATACGCTTGGCTCGGTACAGGTCGTAGGCGACGGGGTGAAAGGCAGCAAAACCGGCAACATCGCACAGGCCGATGCCTTTCGCATTGCGGCCGGGCAGGGACAGACCCTTGCCGGTATGTTGGACGATTTGCCCGGTATGCGTGTACTTTCCACCGGAGCCATGATAGAAAAGCCCATCATTGAAGGGATGAACGGCAGCCGTATCGCCATCATTGACAATAGTGCCAAACTCATGGGACAGCACTGGGGCGACGACCATGCACCCGAAATGTCTATCTCGTCATACGCCAAGGTACACGTGGAAAAAGGTGCGGAGAGCGTGCGCTACGGTGCCAATGCCATCGGAGGAACCATTGTGGTAGATACCAAGGTGGATCCACGGCTTAGCGGCACAAAAGGTTCGGTGAATACAGCCTATACCCAAAACGGACGTATGTTCGGACTTGATGCCTTTGTTGAAAGCACACTGCCCGGCGTAGAACATTTCCGTTATCGGGTGGGAGGAAAGTTTTATAAGAGTGGCGACTACCGTACCGCAGTCTATAACGTGTCCAATACTGGATCAAGACTGCTCGACCTAAAAGCGGCATGGGCATGGCAATGGAACGATAAATGGCAATGGAAACAACATCTGGGTCTTTACGACACGGAGATTGGCGTATTTTCGGGCAGTCATCTCGGTACAACCGAAAATCTGCTGCAACGTTTTAAACAAGGCAGACCATCGCCCGAAGAAATCGGACCGTTCAGCTACGCCATATCCGCACCGCGCCAACGCATCATACACACGATTAGCAACACCCAAGTGGGCTACGATTTTGATGCTGACAACCACTTTGATGTGCGTCTGGTTTACCAGCAAGACTATCGGCGCGAATATGAAATACGCAAAGCCGACTTGTCCAATCTGCCCACATTCGCATTTAAACTCTCTACCCTGAACTTGCATGCAGACTGGCAACACCGTCTCTCGGCCATTCAAGGCATGATGGAAACAGGCGCAGATTTTAATTTTATCCGCAACGTATCTGATGCCGGTACCAAAGCCATTCCCATCATCCCGAATTACGTATCACGCACGACCGCCCTCTATTCGCTGCTGCACGGCCGCATCAACAACAAGCTCCGAATGGAAGCCGGAATGCGCACAGATTATCAATACTTATCAGCTGCGGGCTACAACAATCTGGGACAGTTCTACGGAGGCACCCAACATTACTTCTCCATTTCGGGAACATTGGGAGGCGCATACATACTCTCACCCCATTCTACACTACGCACCAACCTCGGACTGGCATGGAGGGCACCCGAAATGAACGAACTCTACAGCAAAGGCGTACACCACGGCGATGCCGTCTACCAAATAGGCGATGCGGACTTGCACACAGAAAAAGCCATTAAGTGGACTGCAGGCTATCACTTAAAAACTCAAACGGTAGATGTTCATGCCAATGCTTTTGTCCACTATATTCACGACTACATTTACGATATTCCGCGCTATACGGTTGATGGAAGCGGACAGCGCATCCCGGAAATATTCGAACTTATTTCGGGAGCCTACCCCATCTATTATTATGTGCAGTCCAACGGTTTGTTTGCCGGCGGCGACCTTGCAGTGGAACTGACTCTGGGTAAACATCTGACCTACGAAGTATCGGGCGAATGGATGCGGGCAAGAAATCTCTCGCTACACACCTATTTCCCGAACATTCCATCCGACCGCTACCGTCAAAAAGTCACTTTTCATACATTTCTCGGTCCATGGCAAATAAAAGCCGATGCCAACCACCAGTATGTTACCAAACAAACCCGTTTCGATCCGGATATCGACCTGCTGCCGGATACACCGCCTGCTTACCATCTTCTTGGAGGCAACCTTTCGGTGACACGCACATGGGGCAACATCACATGGTGTACATACACACAGATTAGCAATGCCCTAAACACCCTCTACAAGGACTACACCAATCGACTAAGATACTATACCCATGACCGCGGACGAAGTATAACGCTTGGTATCCGCATGAGTTTTTAATCAATAAAAATAAAACGAATCGGAAATAAAAGTACATAACGGTCATCTGCAACACATACAAACGGGTAATAATAACAGGGAAACAGCCTTGCAGATGACCCTGTTCGGAAACAAAACGGAGCAACCACAGGACAAACGGCAATGAATCATGGTTCATACGAAAATCCAATGTGCCCAACCGATTGTGTACAAGCAAACGAAAAAACGGTCAAAGTATCGCCTGCATCCAATTGTCAGGAGAACGATACTTTGACCGTTTTTGTTATAGACAAGTTATCACTACTGTCCCTTTAAAGTGGACTAATCGCTCTTTGAATTAATTGAAATACAGTCTATTAGGCGGTATTTTGGAATGAAACGGACTTAATTTCGTAACTTTGCAGTCAAATTCAAATGACTGTTATGTTCCCTTAATTCCGCAACCTTGCAGAAGTCTTGCGAGTTATGCTGCCAATACCTATAATATGGGTGCTTGCTGCGATTCAGGCGACTTGTTGCCATACATTCGCAGATGAACGCGCATAATACCCCCTTACCCCCATGGGAGTTTGCAATTGTTCACCCTCGAAAATATCCGTTTCAGCCTGCCCTTACATTGAATATGGACCAATAATGCAGCCACCTGTCCTTCGTATAGATGTTCAGTACCCATTGCCTGGCAACGCGCACCCATTTCGCCGGCACGGTGATGAACGCGAAGACAAAGCGCTTGAGCCGGCTCTTCATGTCAATGCCGGGGAAAACGCCGCAGACCTTGCCCAGCAAGTACAGGTAGAAGTTCTTCAGCATGGCGGTGAAGAGCAGGAACACCGTGTTGTCGTGGTCGTTGGTCAGTATGGCTCGGTACACGTATTCCATTCCGGGCAAGAGCAGCTCTCCCTGTCCGGTCTCTATTTTTGGCGCGCTGCACGACAAGCCTCAGGTGCCAGTCGGAGAGGAAACCGGAGAACGCGAAGGACGCGACGTCCATGTCCTGCCCATTGACCGCCGTGTGCCGCCATTCCTCACACTCCTCATACATTTTCCTGCGTTCGGCGCAGCTGGAGGCACGGAGGTAGAAGGTATCGGCACGCAGGAAAAGCTCCTCGACGAGTTCCTTGGTGAACGAGCCGCAAGGCAGGATCATGGGCATAGACGCGGCCGGTCGGGCTTGTATAGGTTATGCTCAAGGAACGCAGCTCTTTCAGGCCGCGGGCTATGGTGTCGGAGCTTGGTATCTTTGCCATAGGCGCGGTGCGCAGGCACTTGTTCAGGATGGTCGTGATGTCTTCCAAATGGTCGCCCCCACAAAGATAGACGCAGAAGAGCGCAAGCATAATGTCACTGTACTGATAACCATAGCTGGAGCAGCGGATATTGAGACGGCTGTCCACCAGCATGGCCAATCCCGTGCGCTTGAATTCCTCCATCACATAAAAAATCCCGCCGAAGGGAACGATGTTCTCGTATTTTATAGCTACCTTTGCGATGCCTAATGGAATAACTGCTTTTGTTATTGATTCACCACAAAGTTAGTGAAAATTCCACAGATGGCAAAACTCCGAGGAACTTATTGCTCCTCAGAGACTTATAAAGAATATTAACGGCAAATTACGCACTTAGTTGCGGAATTAAGGTTTAATAAGAAATGTCCCACATTTAAAGCTAACTTCCCTGACACAAAATTAATAGAAGGTGACATCAGAAATATACCTTCAGAATCATTTCCTAAACATGTGGCAGGTATAATAGGCGGTCCTCCTTGCCAATCATGGAGTGAAGCCGGTTCTTTAAAAGGTATAGAAGATGCCCGCGGACAATTGTTCTATGAATATATCAGGATTTTGCGTGACACACAACCTCTGTTTTTTGTTGCGGAGAATGTGTCTGGTATGCTTGCCAAACGACATGCTGCCGCCGTTAGTGGATTCATGAGGTTATTTGATGAAGCAGGATATGACGTTAATCTGAAAATGCTTAATGCCAACGACTATGATGTACCTGAAGACAGAGACCGTGTATTCTACATCGGCTTTCGCAAGGATTTACGCATAGATGATTATGAATATCCGAAACCGCAAGAGCATAAACCTACTTTACGCGAGGCTATTTGGGATTTGCAAGACACAGCCATACCGGCAAGAGAAAAGAACCATACAAACGGAGATGCTTGTGCCGTACCTAACAATGAATATTTCACCGGTGCTTTCTCACCAATATTCATGTCACGCAACCGAGTAAGGTCATGGGACGAGCCTGGATTTACGGTTCAGGCAAGCGGAAGACAATGCCAGCTTCATCCTCAGGCACCAAAGATGATAAAGGTGGAAAAGAACTTACAGAAATTTGTTGAAGGGAAAGAGCATCTGTATAGAAGAATGACCGTAAGAGAGGTTGCCCTTGTCCAAAGTTTTCCTGATGACTTCAAGTTCATATATGAAGAGGTGAATTATGGATATAAGATGATTGGCAATGCCGTTCCTGTCAACCTTGCATATCATGTGGCATTAAGCATAATCGAAACCTTGAAACGGCATAATATCATATCAGACAATTCATGGATGTAGTATCTCTATTTGCAGGATGCGGAGGTCTTGACCTTGGGTTTGAAAGAGCAGGTTTCAATGTGAAATGGGCTAATGAAAACGATTCTTCTATATTTGAAACATATAGAAGGAATCACCTCAATACCATTTTAAACACTACAGATGTACGCTTACTCAAAGACCAGGACATTCCTTCTTGCGACGGTGTTATAGGCGGACCGCCATGTCAATCGTGGAGCGAAGGTGGCAAACAGCTCGGATTGGAAGACCCAAGGGGCAAATTGCTCTTAGAGTATGTCAGAATTGTCAAGATGAAAAAGCCAAAGCTCTTTGTCATTGAGAATGTACAGGGGATACTTGATGACAAGCATAAGCAATCGTTGGCATTCATAATAGAAAGTCTGCAATCTATAGGTTATTCTATAAAATACAAACTTATAAATGCGTCAGACTTTAAGGTTCCGCAAGATAGATATCGTGTGTTTTTTATTGGAATACGGAATGACATACATAATACGTTTACTTTCCCGCTTGCTGCGACCGGCAGGAAAATCACTTTAAGAGAAGCCATTGGGGATATCATTGAAAGACCAAGGTTTTTCAACGACGAGATGATTATGACAGAACACCCTGCAAGAAAGAACCATGACGTTTATACTGGAGACTATGACGCAAAATACATGTCACGCAATCGCGTCCGTTCATGGTACGAACAGTCTTTCACAATACAGGCACAGGCAAGAAATGAGCCTCAACATCCGCAGGCTCCAAAAATGACTTATGTCAGTTCTGACAAGAGAATTTTCGCAAAGGGGTATGAGCATCTTTATCGTCGGTTGAGTGTGCGTGAATGCGCAAGAATACAGACATTTTCTGATAGCTTCGTGTTCTTCTATACAAACATCAGAAACGGGTATAAGATGGTTGGCAATGCCGTGTCGCCACGATTAGCGTACGCTCTTGCTGTGCAAATACAGAAGATGTGTTTTAGATAAACCCATAAAAAACTTATTATAGAATCGCACGGAGGCTAAAATTGTTTGATTGTAATGTAATGACAAACCTAATTCCAGTCATACAAAAATAATCTAATAAGAGTATATTGTCTATAGTTGGCAACATGAAACTGATATGCTGATAGGATTTCCAAAATGAAAGTGACATGCCATCGGTGTAATATATATATAGCGTTGTGTTTTTGAGATAAAAAACGGCTGCCGGAAATATCCGGCAACCAAGAAAAAACATATTATATAAATGACAATTTATATACCGTTCATCCGTTTATGCTCCGCAGCCATGCGTGTGCTCAGCATCCGTCCGCCTGTTCGTTGTCCTCACCACGCAGTTTGTGCATTAGTGCCTTGTCTTTGCCAAGTTTGTCGGTAGTATGTTTCAATACCGCCGCATTCACATAAAAGATAACTTCTTCCGCCAGATTCGTTATATGGTCTCCCGCACGCTCCAGACGCAGAATCACTCCTTTAAAATCAAGACAGAACGCAAGTTTGTCATTATGCCCGCCCACATACTGTGCGAGAGCGTCCGTTGAGGCAGAGTTTATCTCGTCCAGCACATTGTCTTTCTCAAACAAACTGTAGGCTATGGCAATGTCCCTTTCCTCGAATGCAGTCTTTGACATCCCGAGCATCTCCACCACACAGTCTGCCATCTCCCTTATTCTCGTTTTCTCCAGCAGGCTGTCGTCCAGATACTTCTCCTCGTGCTTTATAATGAATCGCGCTATATTCTCCGCGAAATCACCTATACGCTCCAGGTCGGTGATTATCTTCAGCATGGCTATAGTAAAGCGCAGGTCTATGGCAACAGGATTGAAACGCGCCATGAAGTCCTCTATGTCGCAGTCAAGCTTTGTCTCGCAAGCGTTCACTCTCTTTTCTCTTATAAGCACCTCCCATGCCTTTTCCTTGTCGTCAGTGAAGAAAGCCTCACACACGTTCTTCATCTGGTCAAGAACCAGCTCCCACATTTCAAGAACCTCACTGTTTATTTTCTGAAGTTCTTCTTCTACGAATTTCACCATATTTATATATAATATTTAGTTGTATCAGCCGAAACGTCCGGTTATGTAATTCTGTGTCTCTTCCTTTGAAGGATTAGTGAACATCTTAGATGTAGCGTCATATTCTATTAACGAACCCAGATAAAAGAAAGCCGTCTTGTCACTCACGCGCGTCGCCTGCTGCATGTTGTGGGTGACGATGACAATGGTGTAGTCTTTCTTTATCTCATGTATCAGTTCCTCTATCTTCGCTGTCGATATGGGGTCCAGGGCAGAGGCAGGCTCGTCCATGAGCAGCACCGAAGGAGAGTTTGCCATAGCCCTTGCTATGCACAGTCTCTGCTGCTGACCTCCGGAAAGGGCGTAAGCCGACTTTTTGAGTTTGTCTTTCACCTCATCCCACAAGGCGGCGCCTCTCAACGACTGCTCCACACGCTCAGAGATGAAACTCTCGTCCTTCACTCCGTTCACCCTCAATCCGTATGCCACATTCTCATATATGCTTTTCGGAAAAGGATTCGGCCGCTGGAAAACCATTCCCACATTCTTTCTCAGCACGTCCACGTTGATGTCTTTCCCGTAAATGTCTTTCCCGTCTATTTCTATCTTGCCCTCCAGACGACTGCCCGGGATGAGATCGTTCATACGGTTGAACAGTCTGAGGAATGTTGACTTTCCACATCCTGACGGACCTATAAATGCCACCACTTCGTTGCTTCCGATGCTCATGCTTATGTTTTTCAGAGCATGAAACTGTCCGTAATAGAAGTCGACGTTCTTTGCTTCAATCTTAGTCATATTCATTTCGTCTTGTTTTAGCCTTTATTTCTTCCCGCAAACATCAGTTGGTCTTGAGTTTGTTCTGGAAATAGTTTCTCATTGCGTTTGCCATTATGTTTATGATGAAAACAATCACTATCAGCACAAGTGCCGTGCCGTATGCTATCGGTATCTGCCTCTCCATATCCGTTCCGCTGGTGGCGAGCACATAAAGATGATAGGGCAATGCCATGCACTGGTCGAATATGCTGTCAGGGAGTTGCGGAAGATAGTAAGCGGCGCATGTGAACAGAATGGGAGCCGTCTCTCCCGAGACACGTCCCAGAGCCAGTATCAGTCCGGTGATGATGTTGGGCATCGCCATCGGCAGTATCACCTTTCTGATGGTCTGGAGCTTGGTGGCGCCCAGAGCGAGGCTTCCCTCACGGTAGCTGTCGGGAATTGCCTTCAACGCCTCTTCCGTTGTCCTGATGACAAGGGGAAGCGCAAGCAGTCCCAGCGTGAGCGAACCGGCTATTATACTGTCTCCGAATCCAAGATAATTCACGAACAGCGACATTCCGAATAATCCGAAAACAATGGACGGGATGCCCGAAAGATTGTTCGTCATCATGCGTATGAACTTTATCAGCCTGCCGTTGCTCGCATACTCATGCATGTATATCCCGCTCATTATGCCAAGCGGGAAGGCGAACACCGCACTGCCTGCCATAAGGCAGAACGTGCCCACTATTGCCGGATAAATGCCTCCGGCTTTCATTCCGTCGGTGGGATAGGTTGTGAGAAAATCCCAGTTTACCACGTTTATACCTTTTATTATAATGAAGGCGAGAATTATGAACAGCACCGTCACTATGACGCCGCTCAAAAGGCGGAATATGAAAAACGCGGCATTCTCCACAATCAGCTTACGCCTGCTATTATCCATATGGCTCATCTTACTTTCCATAAGCATCTTTTCTCCTTATTTGTTTCTTGACGAAATATATTCTACACTCGTGTTTATTATCAGCGTGATGAAAAACAAGACCACACCCAACAGGAACAGCGACTGGTAGTGGGGACCTCCGGCAGGAGCCTCTCCCAGTTCGGCTGCTATGGTGGCTGGTATGGTCCTCAACGGGTCGGTGATGGAGAGCGGTATTACAGCCGCGTTGCCGGTGACCATAAGCACAGCCATCGTCTCGCCGAAAGCTCTTCCTATGCCCAGCACTACCGCCGACGTGATGCCCGATACCGAATAGGGCATCACCACCTTATATATTGTCTGCCATCTTGACGCGCCAAGGGCAAGGCTGGCTTCCCTCATTGCCCGCGGACAGTTCTGCATGGCGTCCTGACTCACTGTGATGATGGTGGGCAAAGCCATTATCGCAAGCACAAGGGCTCCTGCAAGACCGCTCTCTCCCACCGGCAAGCCGAATACATCCTGCAATATGGGGACGATTACCGTCAGACCGAAAAAGCCGTACACCACAGACGGTATGCCGTTGAGCAGCTCTATTATGGGTCTCAACATCTTGCAGGTCCGCACAGAAGCCACTTCCGACATATAAATGGAGACGGACAGACCGAAAGGCAAGGCAAAGATGATGGCAAACACCGTCACCCATACCGTTCCCAAAATGAGGGGGACAAATCCGAACTGGGGCGCAGGCGTAGCCGTAGGAAACCATTCGTTACCTCCCAGCACCTCTCCGACGGAAATCTCATGCCCGTCCAGCATCCTGCCGTTTTTCAGTTTTGAGGCATAACTCTCCGGAATGAAGGCTATGATGCCGGCATCCGCCTTTATAAGCGAGTCAAGACAAGCCTCCGCATGCTCATAGTTCTCTCCCAGACGCTCCCTGCTGAACAGGCTCTCCATGTCGTCAAACCTCAGCAGTCTTATCTTTCCGCCGGTGCCGCCCACGTCCTTCCATTCGGTTATGTCCTCATCGAATATCTCCTTTATCTGCCTTGCGTCCAGCTCTTCCACAGAGTTCGCCTTGTTGACAACCAGCGAGTAGCCCTCCTCTATCGTCTTCGACGAGAAAAGCCCCAGTCCCTCCGAGAACAGGAACACCACAATAAGCAGAATGACAATACTTGTAAGGAATCCGCTGCATGTTATTATCCCGGCGGCAATCCTCTCTACAATCTTCCTCATTTTCTCTTTTTCAATAGTTCCGCTGTAAAATTATATCTTACGTATCACGAACCCGTGACAGAATTGTTACAATACGGTTTCCGTATGATAAAACACGTCATATCGAACATTTGTAACACAATTGTATCACCGCTGTAATACGGATAAAAAGACAAAGCCCTTACTTAGCGGTCGAATAATCAAACTGACATTATGAAACAGTACAGACTATCTCTTATCATTTTCACATTGCTGCTCTGCGCTACAGCCAATGCACAGAAAATAAAAGGCAGCGACACGCTGCTGCCTGTGTCGCAGGAAGCGGCTGAATGCTTTATGAACGAAAACAGGAACTCAAGCATAACCGTTACCGGAGGAGGCACCGGAGTGGGCATATCATCCCTGCTCGACGGGACGACAGACATCGCGATGGCATCCCGGAAGGTGAAATTCAATGAAAGGATAAAATTCGGGCGCGGCGGGAAAAAGCTTAAAGAGGCTGTCGTGGCATACGACGCGCTGGCTGTGATTGTGAATCCGTCTAATCCGGTGACGCACCTTACGCGCTCACAGCTTGAGGCGATATTCCGCGGAAAGGTGACCAACTGGAAACAGGTGAAAGACCACGTTACGGGGAAATACGGTCCGGATCTTAAGATTATTGTATATTCGCGCGAGACTTCATCCGGCACGTACGAGTTTTTCAAGACGAGTGTCCTGAAAGAGAAAAACTACATGGCTGGCGTACTGTCGATGCCTGCCACTGGAGCGGTGATACAGTCTGTGAGCCAGACAAAAGGGGCGATAGGATACGTGGGAATGGCGTATATCAACAAAAACGTGCGTGCCGTGAAAGTGGCATACGACAACCGGCACTTCGTCTATCCCAACATGCAGACCGGACGCAGGCACATCTATCCCATCGTGAGGGAACTTTACTTCTATTATACTGAAGACAAGGAAAAGACCGTAATGCCTTTCATAAATTATCTGCGGTCAGAGAAGGGACAGGACATTGTGGTCAAGAGCGGCTATATTCCCATTGGATGACAATGCCGCAAGCAGTAGTCTTTTGCGCGGCAGAGGGGCAATGCGGGCGGATGAAAAGACGGTCAGGCAGGAGACTGACATATGGCGCGACCCTGTCCCGGCTCTTATGAAGGCTTCGTGCATGCCGTCCGCACTTCCGCCACCGGCACGCTCTTATCCTGACATGACGTAAGGCTTCGTCCCTCATACGTGCCGCCGTCCGGCATACCGGCTGCCGCTTTTGTCAGACGCAGCACGACGCATCTTCTGCAAAAGAGCGTGACGGCATGGCGGAGACACCACGCAACAATGATGAAGAGCTTACATCACATTTATGGATGCATGGTCATCACTGTGATGACACGCTCATATAAAACCGTCATTCACGCAAAGCGGACAGTAAAAAATATTTACATTATTTTTTCTCAGAATAGAAACGGTTAAGGTCCGGAGGCACGGTCTCATCTGCTTTTTATCTCCTTCCTACTGCGGCATACCCCGCATCTTATACCACAACTGCCACCATAACTGCCCCATTACGGCTCTTTCACGGCATAGTCTCATCATGCCATGCGCCTCCGCAACACCTTCCCGTGTTACGGAAAAGCCCGTGTCACTCTCCCAAACAGCCTTTTCCGCATGCTCATATGGGCTTTCCCACATGCCGGAAAAGCCTTTTCCACACATCAGAAAAAGCCTTCCGCCCGCTCACTTCTCATAATATCCTGATATTCAAAACATTACAAAACCGCCCCAAAACCCGCATATTCCGAGACAAAACGTCTGTCGTCACAATCCATGCGATTCTCAGCGACTTCACGTTCCACTCTCACTCACCTTTTCTCCACACTTTCTCACCCTCTCACCTTCTCACTTTCTCACCCTTACCTCACCTTTACAGTTATCTTCCTCAGGTCCTCGTCAGCCGAAGAATTACCTACCATCAGTACGTATTTGCCCGGAACGACGCGCATGGTGTTCGTCTCCTCATCCCAAAGCTCGAACGTGCTGCGCGGCAGAGCAATGCTTACGTCGGCTGATTCTCCGGCTTTCACCCTTACACGTCTGAATGCACGCAGCGTCTTAAGCGGTCCGTCGGTGTCTTTGGGATTGCGTACATACACCTGCACCACCTCATCCCCGTCGCGCTCCCCGGTGTTCTTCACCTTCACGGTAAGCACACCTTTCCTGTATTTAGGCTTGCTTATGGCAAACGTCGTATAGCTCAGTCCGTAGCCGAACGGATACAGAGGTTTGCCGGAGAAGTAGCGGTAAGTGCGTCCCTCCATGCGGTAATCCTCATAATCAGGCAGTTGGGCGGTGCCGGCATAGAACGTCACGGGAAGCTTCCCTCCCGGGTTATAGTCGCCGAACAGCACGTCGGCAACGGCAGTACCGGCATGCTCGCCTCCATACCATGCCTGCAATATGGCGTTCGCACGTCCGTGTTCAGCCGTGAGAGCCACGGCACTGCCCGAACAGTTCACCATCACCACCTTCTTTCCAGCATCGCACAACGCCTTCACCAGCTCGCTCTGCGACGCCGGAAGTTCTATAGCCAGACGGTCGCCGCCCCTGAACCCGGGCTCTTCCACTTGCAGTTCCTCACCCTCCAGACGCGGAGATATGCCGCCCACGAATATCACCACGTCAGCGTCGCCCGCAAGTGCGGCTACGTTTGAGGCGTTCACCTTATCATTATTATGCAGATATCCGCATCCTTCTATCAGACGCGCCGAAGGCACCTTTGCCTTTATGCCCTGCCATATGGTCACTGTGGAAACAGGAAAACCGTTATAGTTTCCCCACAACATCGTTGAGTCGTTGGCGTTGGGACCGAGCACGGCTATCTTCAGTCCGTCCTTCTCCAGCGGCAGTATGCCGTCGTTGCTCAGCAGTGTCATCGTCTGTCTCGCCATGTCGGCGGCGAGCTGACGGTGCTCACTGCACGCCACGACGCTCACAGGCAGTCTTGTCCACTCCACAAGTTCGTCCGCATCGAAGTCGCCAAGCTCAAAACGGGCTTTCAGAAGACGCTTCAGCGAGGTGTCGATGTCCTTCTCGCTCACCTTCCCCTGCTTCAGGGCATCGCCCAGTGAGCGGTAGTCGCTTCCGCACTCAAGGTCGGTGCCCGTCACAAGAGCACGCGCGCTGGCATCGCTCTGACTGTCGGAGAAACCGTGTCCCCACGATTGCCAGAAATCACTCACGGCTCCGCAGTCGCTCGTCACAAGTCCCTTGAAGCCCCACTCTCCGCGCAGTATCTGCTGCAGATAGCGCGTGTTGCCGCAGCACGGCTCACCGTCTATGCGCTGGTAGGCACACATCACTTCCCTCACATCTCCGTCAACAACAAGCGACTTGAACGCCGGCAGATATGTCTCCCACAGGTCTCTCGCCGGCAGGTCTTCCACATTAAAGCGGTGACGGCTCCATTCCGGTCCGCTGTGCACGGCAAAATGCTTGGCACAGGCAAGCAGTTTCACGTACTTGTGTTTCCGCCCGCTGCCGTCAGGAGCATAACTGTCGCCCTGCAGTCCACGCACCACGGCAAGTCCCATACGCGACGTCAGGTATGGGTCCTCGCCGTATGTCTCCTGTCCCCGCCCCCAGCGTGGGTCACGGAATATGTTTATGTTCGGAGTCCAGAACGACAGTCCGCGATATTGTGCGAGGCTTCCGGTGCGTCTGGCGTACGTGTTTTTTGCCCGTGCCTCGTCACTTACAGCGCAAAACACTCTGTATACCAGACTGTCGTTCCACGATGCCGCCATTCCTATTGTCACGGGAAAGACAGTTGCGGTGCCGTTGCGCCCGACACCGTGCAGTGCCTCGTTCCACCACTCAAACTGCGGTATGCCGAGCCTCGGGATAGCGGGCGAGTTGTTCATCATCAGCGATATCTTCTCCTCTACAGTAAGTCTCGAACACAGATCATCAGCACGCTGCGACGGTGTAAGCGACGCATCCATATACGGCAGCCGCTGACCCATGACAGCCATCGGCACGAGTGCCGCACACATCAATATCATTCTTTTTATTCTCATAGCCAATAGATTAATATCACATCAATAGAGTTTTCACCGCTAATATATGAAAAATAAACTGAAAACGGTGTTTTTTACATTAAAATAATGATGGCGTCAGCTCTGTAGAGACGCAAAATCTTGCGTCTCCCGAGGAAGAAAGCTGCAACAACAGTCATATATTCACCCGGCATGATTGCGCATCGTTGCTTGTGAGACGCAAGATTTTGCGTCTCTACTTTGGATTGACCACATAAAATAAAGAGATTATTCATGTATTAAACAGTAGCGACTGGGGCTATGAATACTTGTTCTCATATTGCCGGACAAAACCTGTTTTATCTATAAAAAATATTTCGCTGAGATGCGTTCTTTCTCCTTACGACCCGTGTTGTAAACACATCCGCCGGCAGTCAGCGGCTGACACGCCACTCTATTACACGCCTGAAGAAAGCCGTAAGTTCATCAACATGACTGTCGAATGTCAGAGAATCACGCACCGCCATCACGTTGCGCGTAATCCCTTCAAGAAGTTTCCTGTCTTTAAGCAGTGCCACAAGTTCGTCAATATCATCATAGAAGAGTCCCATACCACGGCTTTTCACATATTCCTGCTGTGCCGAGATGTTACCGTCATTCCGTCTTTGTATCATCGGCAGACACGCTGCGGCAAGTGTGCTTATGCGCGCAGGCAGATTAAGGTCTGCCCATGTAGCCCTGAACAGCGAGCCTCCATTGTTGCTGCCTACACAATGCAGCCATCCCGCGTCATATCTTGAAAACTCACTTACCCATTCATTCTGCGGACAATGAAGATGGACATGGAAATGTCCGGGCGCAGCTTTTAGAAACGGTTCAGCCATCACTTTATCCGGCACAGTGTTCTCATTATACAGATGAACATGCACGTCGTTTGCCGCCAGATTACTCATGTCCTTCGGGGTAAGACCAACAATGCGTCCTGTTACAACAGTATGCACACCACCGTACAGTTCAGACAATTTTCTCGAAAAACAATGCCAGTGAGCGCAATGAGAGCTTGCTATCAAATTGCCGAGCGCAGCCTGTTTTATTAAAAAGCAGTCTTTGAACACTTCTTTTTTAGGCATATCACCGTCGAGTGTCATCTGCGGCGCTTTTCTCTCGTCCGGAATGAAAAGCCCGAACCATTTTCTGGTCTCATCATTCAGATAAATACGACCGTCAGCGTATGTATATAAGTCTATCAGCTTGTCCCACAGTCCGTCCTTCATCGCCTCATGAGGACCTTCCTTGAAATGCCACACAAAGGGAATTCCAGTATCTGCCGAAAGAACCTCATGGGCAATGTCTATTGCCGATGTGCTTAGCAGTGCATATATAATGTCCGGCTTTATCTCCTCCACACGCTTTCTCCATTGGTCATAAGGCACATCCTCCACCTGTCCGAAGGGCAACGGGCCGACCGTGGAATAGCAGAAACGCGGTTTTGCCCACAGACCGTAAAGTCTGTGTCCAGCCTCTTCCAGTGCGCGTATTCGTTCCGGATTGTACGCCAGTTCTCCTACTATGAGTATCTTCAACCCGTCTCCGCAGGCTGTCTGTAGCGGTCTCCTGTATTCCGCATAAGCCTCCTTTTCATCCACAGTCTTATATCGCGACGCCCTGAATCGCAGGGGTCTTGACACATGATAGTATGCTCTGTATTTATTGAGACCGCCACCATAACGTTCACCACATATCTTATGCCGCTGAAACGGATGGCTGGTCCATTCGCATGTAGCTGTTCCCGTTGGTACGAACACGCCACGGCGGG
>OGGT01000124.1_pt1 | contig 51290 bp, 59 predicted proteins | sample 1571311 | NCBI WGS metagenome assembly OGGT01 (sample SAMEA2581931, study PRJEB24529) | metagenome | biome: Human gut stool | place: China | collected 2011
TTATTTATAATATATAATAATATAACTAATAAATATTATAATAATTATTTAATATTATATATTAATAATATTAAATATATTTATATTTTAAATTATAATATATTATATATACTAAAAATATTATATTTATATTATTTTCATTATTAAGTTCGGTTGATTTAAGAATGAATCCGCCCATTCTATAGTATTATATCATAATTCTTGTTAAATTGCAAGACTATAATTGATTACAATTTGATTACAAAGTAACAAAAACCTTGACTTTTTCTGTTAAATTTGATAAAATACTTAAAAGAAAGGGGGCCTGCGAATGAGTAAGTGCCATCGTTGCGATGCTACTTGTAGGTATTTCCCAGCAGAAGCCAGTAAGATTTTAGATGAATATTTTGATGCTTATGGTGTCAAACATAGGGAGTCTATTTTCTCGTGCTGGTATGATGGGCATCGTATTACAAAATATGAAGACTGCGTTAATTACAAACCAAGAAAGGGTAAGGTGTAAGTTTGTCAAAAATTGACCTATTCTATACTTTGAAATTAAACACGTCTGATATTTATGAACAAATTGCAAAAAATGGTTGCGTTGAAACAGACTTTAAAACAGCGAAGAATGCTGGCTGGGTGGTTGCTCTTGGTGATAATCAACTACTAAGATTTATTCGTCAGATTAAGGATAAACCTTTTGATAAAGAAAAGGTTCAAACTCTTTATGATAGGCGCAATATTTTAAAGCAAGACAAGAGTTCTAAGAAGAACGTAAGAGAAATTACAAAGATTCAGAATGAAATCAACGAACTACTATTTGTTCCAGACCTTGTGACAGTTAGAACTGATACTACGCAGAAGGATTATAAGCAGCTATGCAAGACTGGATTCTCTGTTAAATTTAAAGTGAATGATACAGAGTATGTAACAAAATATAAGCGTTTATGTGCTGGTGCTGGTCAGTTAAGAAAGAACTCTGCTAACTTTGTAAATGCAGAAATTTATGACCAGTTACTCAATATTATGCTTTGTGGTCTTGACGCAAAAAGTATAGGCAAGATTAATCTTGCTAAATTTGGAGCTTATCTTGCGCTGTCTACTTCTGCTACTAAAGTTGTTAAAACACCAAGAATCTGTGTTATTGACGATTATGAATATCCTTTAAAAGACCAAGTTGTTGATTGGATTTTCAAAAATGAAAAAGGTGAAGACGATATCAGAGCCGAGAAAATTGATTTTACGATGAACGCTTTTGACGGAGCTGGTATGGTTTGTCCCGAAATGGCTGAGAGATGGCAACAAGACTTAGGTCTGGATTATTTACCATCAAGCTTTATTGTTCGAGCCGCATGGTTTAAAGGCGTTGCAAATTGCTTTGACTTTAGACGTTTTGCTCATGAGGTTGCCCATAAAGACACAATTGTAGACATCTATGGAGTAACATATAATATTGACGACATTGATGTTATAGCAACAAAAAGTCAATTTAAACTGTGGAATAGATACCCTAATTTTCAGATGTATCTAAGTTACTTCAAGAGATACGGTCATGTTTTTGGTATTGCGCGAGTAAACAAGCCAGAAAGTCAATTTGTGACAACTCTTAATTATCAGTATTTGCAAAGTAACAATTTCACAAAGGATTCTATTCAGAAGATTGCGGAACCTACTGTTAATTGGTTAAATAAAACAATGACTTGTGACCCCTTATACACTTATCTTATGATGATTGGTTATCATGAAGGGAATACAGTAGAACAACTTGAAAGAAAGGTGGATTCTTCTTTTGCAAAATGCCTTCTTTACAATATTGATATATTGAATGATGATTATGTTAGCAAAAAAGTAAAGAAACTAATTCAAACAAAGGTTGACCAAGCAAAAATCGGAAAGATTTATGTCGAGGGGTCTTATGACTTTTTGATTCCAGATTTATATGCTATGTGTGAACACGCATTCGGAATGGAAGTTCGTGGTTTACTTCCTGCCAAATGTATGTATTCAAAGCGTTGGGTAGATAAAGAAGCGAAAGTCATAAGTACACAACGTAGTCCTCTTGTTGCTCCTGCTGAGAATCAATTGCTCAATGTTTACTGTGATGATAAATGTAGGGATTGGTTTAGATATATTCAGTGTGGTAACATTTACAGTATTTGGGATTTAACGATTATTAGCCAATCCGATGCGGATTTTGACGGAGATATTGCAATGACCTCAGATAATAAATATCTGGTAGATTCGATTGACCCAACTCTCCCAATTATTACTTATGAAAAACAAAAAGTTAAATCACAAAAAATTAATTTTGATAACTTAGGCTCTTTTGATGTAAAGAGTTTTGATAGTCCAATTGGAGGGATTACAAATCTCGCAAGTAATCTTTATGCTCTAAAAGAATTATTTGATAAAAATTCCAAAGAATATGCAGAGATAGAAAAACGTATTAGAATGCTGCGTTTTTATCAGGGAACGGCAATTGACCATGCCAAGGGCTGCGTGTACAGCCCGCCCAACAAAAATTGGTCTCATCGTCAGAAATACATTTCAATTACTGATAATATGACCGAAGAACAGAAACAAGAAGCTCAAAAACAAAACGAAAAAATCAAGTTCGAGAATAGTATTTGCTGTGATAAGAAGACTTATTTCTTTGGATACGTTTACCCACAGAAAATGAGAGAATTAAAATCTTATAAGAAAAGATATAAAAATCTTTGTAGGATGAAGTTTGGAATGAAGCTTCCAGAACTTCAAGGTAAAGAAGATAAAACAGAACAAGAAAAGAAATTTATCCGTGATTATTATAAATATATGCCACTATTTAATTCTAATTGTGCGATGAACAATCTTGCCAAATATATTGAAGATTTTGAATTTAGTAAGAACAAGACGGAAAAATATTTTGATTATTCTTGTCTAATGTCAGATAGAAACAGAGAGTTTAAGCCAGCCATTTGCAAGAAAATTAAAACTATCATTACAGATTTCAAAACAAGTTATGCAGTTTACACAAAGTCTTATTGTTACGACAGGGATTATAATTTCTTTTCTGACGCAGCCAAAGAAAATAGAAGTTCATATTTTGATGAGCTGTTTAACAATTTCAAAGAAATTCTTGAAGAAGTTTTATCTAACGAAGAAGAGCTTGTTGATTATATGATTTATGTGTATTACAATCAACTCCCTTCTGTAGATAGGGTTTTGCTCTGGCAGGTTTATCCAGATGTAATTCTAAATAACGTAAAGAAAAACTCCAAATGCCATTATGAACTTGAAGAATCGGATGATGGTCAAGATTTTTTTGGAAAGAAGTTTGTTTTGAAGGAGGTTCAGAATGACGTTTAATGAATATGAACGTGCAGAAGAGCTTGAGGAAAAACAAAAGTTTTCAGATAACATCTATCAGGATGGGACTCTTCTTCTAAGATATTATAAAACAAACGGTTTTACAAAAGAAGAAGCAGAGCAAAAACTCTTTGTATTTTTCAAAAACATAAATGGTAAGATTAACGAAGAATTTAAGAAGCAATTTCTGTCTGATATTATGAATATATGGGATTCTGCTCAGATTATTGAAAACAATCCTGTATATTTTTATAAAGAAGAGATGGATGTTATAAGAACGATTAAAAGAAAAATTGAACGTAAAATTTTGTTTGCCCTTATGTATATTCAAAAAGCCTCTGGTCAAGAATTATTTGAAGCATCCGTAACGGACATTAATAGGCTTTGTATTAAGAGGGTAGATTCTAATACAATGTACGATTGCTTGCATGAGTTGGAAGAAAATGGATTTACTAAGTATTCTAATTTTAAAGGCGAAAACAAGATACAGATTGTACATCCTTTGTTAAATTGTCACCATACATCCGAACCAGTTATTACAATTATTGATAAGCACAATATAATGAATTATTATTGGAACTATGTCGGAGAGGGAAAATTTGCTATTTGCAAGAACTGCGGTAAATTAGTCCCAGTCACTTCATTTCATGTTGATTATTGTGAAAAGTGTGCAAAAGAAAAGTACCTAGAGAAGAATGTAAAATACAATAAGAAACGCAATAATCTCAAAACAACGACCGAGTAATTTTCAAAAAATCTAGGAATGAAGCCACTTTTCAGACTTTTTATGCAAATTCTTATAATGAATAGGGAAACATAGAAAGTTACTATTTGCAGACCAGTATTTCGCTGGTCTGTTTTTTATTTATGAGCAAGCGGAATTAAACAACCGCCCAAGTGAATTAAAAGGAAAATAATGATTAAGATTTCTCGCTCTGATATGGAAGCGCTACGCAAAGTTGGTCTAATCAAAGAAGGTAGTGAGCGTAATTATACTGTCACTAACCGTAAGAAGCATAGTTCACAGAAAGACTATTATATTGTTGAAGACCGTAAGATTCTTGCATTTCTAAATCGCAAAAAGGAATACTAATACGATTGGAGGAATTGTAGAATGAATTATAAAACTCCAATTCGTAATGATGGAGAAATGGTAGAGCAGCAGATTCTACTATCTGGCAATAACTCCATCAAGAAAAATCTAGCAATTTATCAGCGTAAGATTCTGATTAATCAAGAAATTACGAATGAGTCTATCACAGAAGCTATCTATTATCTATATACACTTATGGACTTGGATAGAGAAGAGGGAGTAGAGAAGAATCCAAAACCTATTGATATCCTTCTAAATACTCCGGGCGGGTCTGTATGGGATGGTCTCATTCTAGTTTCTCTTATTGAACAGATGAAAGACATGGGATACACTATCAACACAACTGCTATTGGTACTGCCGCTAGTATGGGTTTTATTATCTTTATCACTGGTTCTAATCGTTATTCTTATCGTCATGCACAATTTATGTTGCATGACATTTCCACGATGATGGGCGGCAAGGTAAAAGACCTAGAGGAATCTATGGAAGACCTAAGAAAGTGTCAAAAACAAGTGTTTGATATTATTAAGAAATATACCCATGTTCCTGATGAAAAGTTAAAAGAGTGGATAGACCATAAACGGGATATGTTCTTTTATCCTGATGAAGCTGTCGAATTAGGAATCGTAGATAAGGTGCTTTGAGCAAGCGAGGATAAACTCTCGCCCAAGGGATTGAAAGGGATAAGTATTTGAATAATACTAAGAATACTAAAGATATTGAAATGACCGAAACCATTGCCGTGGAAGATATGTCTAAGGAACAACTAGTTCAACTATTCTATAAGCTGGCTGATGAGGGTCGTTTCGACGACGAAGATATTGATGATTGTGATGGTTGTCACTGTTGCGAAGATGACGATGACATGGGTGATATTGTAGACCCTGTTATTGGATTCAACCTAGAGAATGTTATTGATTCTGAATTTGATGCAGAAGAATTTAACAAAGGTATTAAGTCGATGAGTTTTGTGGCTGGTCAACTGATGGCGCTACAAAACGCTGGTATTAAACCTCAGAATGCTCTTGAGTATCTACACGCCACTCATTCTCAGGACAGTGATTGCGAATGTGCAAAGCACGTTGCAGAACTACAAGCCGCTGTTAATGAAAAGGCTGAGAAGAAGAATCTAATTGAAAGTAAGAAAAATATAGCTTAAATGCTATATTAAATTTATATTATATAAGTGGCTATAAGCCACAGGAATTTAAAGGAGTAAATATTATGACTAGTTCTACTATTGTTAAGATGATTGCTGACAATACCGATTATACTCAGAAGGATATTAAGGCATTTCTAGCCGCTGCCGAACCTGTTCTGCTAGAAGCACTAAAGGATGGTGAGTCCTTTAAGATTATGGATGTCACTGTTTCTCTGACTGATGTTGCAGAACGCACCGCTCGTAATCTACAGACTGGCGAGATGATGACCGTCCCTGCTCACAAGAAAGTTTCCTTTAAGCCCTCCAAGGCTCTCAAGGAAGCCGTAAAGTGATTTAACCAAAGATTGATACACTGGTGTTTCGCCACCAATATTAAGTGCGAACCGTTATAAGCGGGTAATCCACCACCTAGAAACAGAAGAGTGGAGTTTTATGTTTAGTCGGTATGGAGACTTTAAACTCATGTAAAAAGTCACGGAATCGACTTAAAATTATCCAATGGTGAGCCACTACCAATAAGTGGGGAATTAAAAAAGCGGTAACTCTGCCGTGCAAACTATTTCTTAAATTATTAGCGGGTGCAACGCTTAGAATATTGCACACTTGTATGTATTCTACCGGATACTGCTGGACATGGTTTGCTAAAATGAATATCGCTGGCATACCGATTAAAGTATGCTTATATGTCGCAGAATAGCCCAATCAGGTACGGCGCTTGGCTCATACCCAAGAGATTCTTCGTTCAAATCGAAGTTCTGCACCCAACAACAGAGAAATAGGATTCTCTGTTAAATTTAAAAGAAAAAGAGGATTTTCTATTATGCGTTTTTATTCTGATGTATGTCATAAGCTATTTGAATCACAGGAAGAGCTAGAAAAAGCTGAAAAGGCTCTAGTTCAAAAGAATGATGAAGAAGCTAAGAAGAAGGCTGAGCGCAAGGCTGATGCCGACAAGGTTCAAAAGGCTTACGACGAAGTGTTTAAAAAGTACGACGAGTATTGCAAGCTAGTTGATGAGTTTGTAAAGAAGTACGGTTCTTATCATACTACGATTGACAAGCCAATTCATCTTAATGATGTACTACGGTCTTTTGCGGATGTATTTTGGTTTTAACTATTAAAATTATAGAATTGGAGGTAATGTGATGTCTGAGAAAGTCGAGATTTTTCACTTTGATGATATCGCTAATAGTTATCACGGCGAATCTCTATATTGTGGGCTAAGTTCTTCACTAAGCCTCCAAGTTGATAAAGATTGTACAATAACAGTTTTTGGACAAATTAATCCTCGCTCTGGTGAATATTTTCAGTTACAGGTATTAAATGAAGAGACAATGAAAGCTTCTCCAAATATTACTTCTGCTGGAAATTATTTTGTTCATATTGCCGGATGTTATCGTGTTAAATTTCAAGTAGAAAACGCTACTGATGTAAAAGTCGCTGGTGTATTCGGGAAATACCATTATCCGTCTGCGGAAGTAGACTTGGACGATTATGCTTCTATTGAATATGTAGACAGCAAGTTGGGTGTTGCAACGGAAGAAGAATTTAGAGAAATGCTTGAAGAAGTTCTAAATACTCCATCTACAAGTGCTGTATTTAAAGATGGAAATCTAACTATTAATAATTTTTCTTATGATGATGGCACAAAGAATTTTAATATTGAATAATTTAAAATAATACATTTAAACAAATAGCGGTTTTCCGAAAGGTCGTAATTAACGCCTATATTGCGTTCCCGCATTTTATATAAATATTAAACATAATCTACATCATAACAAGATATACTATCTTGGTGGTGTTTTTATGGAAATTGATGGTAAAAAGGTTGCTTCTACTGGGACTACTGCTTTAGGAATTATTGGTACTGTACTCGGAGGCACAGCATTGGCTGGTCAACTAGGTGCTAATGGTGGTAGTGGTGGCTCTCCCAACGGTGGTGGACTTCTAGGTGGTCTATTTGGCGGTGGCAATAACAATACCTGTTATGTTACCGAAAAAGAGTTCTATCAGAATCAACTAGCCGATACTAATATTATGTATCAGAATCTAATGAATACAAATAGCGCTCTGTGCGAACTAAGCCAACGTGTTGCAAGCGACGAGGTTTCTATCGCTAAGAACTTTGAAATTGCTGCACTAAATAGTGAATGGCAGCAGAAGATGAACGACAAGCAGTTTACTTGTGTTGATGAGAAGATGCAGTGGATGGATAAGTTTATGAAGGCTTATGTTGATTCTGCCACTTGCGACTTTATCAAGGCAAAGCATTATCTCTCTCCTTCTGACCTTGCTGACCCTTACACTAATACTTCTCAGGCAATTGTATCTGTTCCTACCTATCAGTTTACAACTACTGCTTGTGCAGCGAATTACTGCAATCCTTATTTTGTAAGCGGCACTGCTTATGCAAATGGCCCTGCTTACACTAATACTGGTTGTGGTTGCAACGGTGGACTTACTTTCTGATTAAGTTCTAATTAATCTTTATTGTGGGACAAGTATTCCACAGAATAACATTATATACATTTTTACTTATTTTTTTACAAGCGGGTGAAGATTTATGAACTTCACAAATCCAAGTCCTCTTATTGGAGGTATGCGTTCTCCACAGAATGTTATGCCAGTAGATGTAGGAGGAACACAAAATCAATATCAGAATCAATATCAAAGAAATATGTCGCCAGAACAGTGGGAGTATGTACAACAGGTTCGTAGAACTGGTTATGACCCAAATATGATGCCTCAAGTACAGCAACCACAACAGCCAGAACAGTCTGACCCTTATAATGATTTTATTACAGAGTTTAATCAGTGTTCTAACGTAGTTCAGGCAAGTATATTAGAAAATCCTGAATTTAAACAGTGCATGGCTGAATGTGACAAAAAGATTCAGGCAACTATGGAGGCTCTAGTACGTCCACAGGTTATGCAGACACAAGATGGTCGTGTAGCTTTCGAGAGGTTGTTAGCGTCTTTCCGTGGTGTCAGAGACCAAGCAAAGCAGCAAGAAGCTCAGAATATGCAAAGAATACAAGCGTTAATGAATGATGACGTTGTTCGTAAGCGTATTGAAGAGTTAGAGAAGAATAAGTGAGGTGCTTGCTATGATTTCTGATAAAGAACTTTTTAAACAGATGGCCGACCGTGATGTTGTAAATCTATACCGTTATCTTATTTACAATCTTGCTGGTGGTACGAGTATTGCTACTTATGCAAGTTTGTTTGAAGATAAGATTTTGGGATATGCTAATATTGGTGTGGATAAAGCCTGTGATTGGCTGTTTGGTAAAGATGTCGGTTGTGACATTGACGAGGCGGCTGATATCGCACAAGCTGTTGTTTCTGATAAGATTGAAGAATACCGCAAACGTGTTAAAGAACAACGTGCGGCTAAAAATGCGTAATAACATTGTAACATAATTGATAGTCCTAATAAATAGGTGATTATTATGAGATGGCCTATCGTGACCGTTACATCACTTGATAGCTCTGCTGCTGGTGTGGACGTATTAAAGGCAAATCCTATATATACTATAGAAAGTTTGCCCTATCCAAGACGCTATTATTATTTTGCCTTACTCATTAAGGTTGGTTTTGAATTTAATGATAATAAGTCTCTCTTGCTGACAGACAATGATGAAGTCAACAAGTATCACCTTGTTGACCGTCTTGGCAATGCAGTCCTTGCTTCTCAGGCTATTGGGTACTCTCAGAGCCAGAGATTAATGTACTGTATGTATGACGATGTAAAGAAAATTGTCCGCGTTCTAAGTCCTCTAGCTCCTACTGATTATTATATTGAGGGTTGGCTTACTTAATAATATAATAAGGAGTGGAAGGAATGGTATTAAACAACGGTATTGCCCCATGCGGTACGATGTCAAGATGTTGTTGCTGTAATATGCGGCTTATTTGTGCTAAATCCCCTTACTGTGTTATAAATTCAGGGAGTGGTTCTTCTGATAAGAAACTGGAAGAGATTGAGAATCTTATCCAGCAATTAATCCAGTCGCAAGCACAAGCACTTGCTGACCTTGAAACAAAAGCTACTGCCGCTCAAGCTAGTTTAAATACAATTACTGCTAATATAGCAACATTGCAAACGACTAGTGATAATTTAACGACAGCATTTGGTGAATTTGCACAAGATACAAAAACTAAGCTAGACGAAATCTATGCTAAAGTAGAAAATATACCAGCGACCAGTACAACTTCTGTCAATGATTTAGATACACCGATTGATGTAGATTCTTCTGATGTATCAGAGGATGATTCAAAATCACTTACTGTATTAAAACCAAAAGAAACAGAAGATACTATTCTGGTTGAAAAGAAAGGCTTATTTGGTAAATCCAAATGGGTAGAACAAAAGAAATAATTTTGAGTTAAATTTTAGAAATTATAGACCCTTTAGTGAGTATAAGTTATTGTACTTAGTAAAGTGTCTATAATATTTTGTTATAGACATAATTTGAAATTTAACTTATAGGTGTGCGCCCGTATGTGCATGAAAGGAAAACATTATGACATTTGGTAAAAATGCGAAGAATAATCACCTTTATATTTATAAGGAAGGTGATGTAGTATGAAGTATGAGAAAGAAAAATATTTCTCTTGTTATTCTCCTAATCTTAAAGAATATCTGGAAAGAAATGGATTTGAACCTATTACTTCGTTTGTACACATCAGAGAGAATAAGACTTGTTGGGTATTTGAGAAAGTGCCTGAGCTATCTATATATCTTGAACAGTGGACTCGCAATCGCAAGTAAAGGGTAAATTATATGAAAAATATTGTAAGAAATTTTTCTGTTGCTATCGTAGTATTTGTGACTACATTTATCACAGTTTATTATTCTGTTGTGTATGCAACAAAGAAACAGATTGTATTTGATGGTTCTGATATTCTAATAATTATTTTCTTTGGCTTACTATCTTTGATGGTCGTGTTTATGCTACTTTATATCAATTCTAAATTAAACTCATTCTCTAATGCTCTATCTGATATTTCTAATAAGATTGATATATCAGAAGAAAACATGATAAATTTAGAAAAGAGTCTTGACAACTTCTGTATGTTGTGCTATATTAACAATGGAAGCAAATAATTCCATAAAATAGTACAAGGAGAAGTCGTTATGAGTGTTCCACTAAGTTTGTTAATTTATAATCCAATTGAAGCATATATCTTGATTTTGTTATGTGATGTTATTGCCGAGAATGACACAAAGTTTACCATTAAAAGAGCATTACTTTTGTGGGATTTTGGTGCGACAAATATGATATGTTCTTTTCAAGAAGTATATTTCACGAATTTATATCAAATATGACTATATTTTTCGTGCAAATTATACTATATTCTATTATAAAACATAGGAGATTTTTATATGAAAAACATTTTCAAAACTTTCGCAAGTAACTGTGTTGAAAAAGCCTTTACTTCTCTCGGTCACTACCAGCCTAAGATGCCAAATTCTCTGATGGAAAAGGCTCAGAAGGAAAATAAGGAAGACTAATCTTCCCTTATCCTTATATTATAGACATTGTAGACTTTAATATAGGGAGTCAGTCTTTTGGCTGGCTCCCTTATTTTTGTGTAATAAAGGAATATTCTGTTATGGATATTTTTAGATATATTGAAGACGTATCTTATAAACTCGGTTTAAAAGTTGCAAATTATTTCCATGAAGACAAGGATGGGATTGAAGAGACACAATATGGGATGTTCGCTATTTTGAGTTTCTTGTTTGAGTTTGGAACTGGACTTATTATATCTCTTATTTTTGGATATGTCAAGTATTTTCTTGTATTTCAAATTACCTATTGTTTTCTACGTTCTGTTTGTGGTGGAGAACATTGCAAAACATTTGCATCTTGTTGGGCAGTAACAAACATTATCTCATTTGTTGGAAGTATGATAGCTATTTTATTATCCGTAAACAGTATGTTTGTAATGATTGGAGTTATTATTACATCTCTGGCATCTGTTGATATGTTTTATATTATTCCGAAACCAAGCGAAAATTCTCCTAGTAGAGGGAGTAGAGATATCGAGTTTAAAAGACGCTATATTGAGGGGACTTGTGTGTTAATTTTCTTAGCTTGTATTTTGGCGTTTTTTGATATAAAGTTTGTTTCTGCTTCTATTTGCTCTGCTTATATTATGTGTTATATTATGCTATCTAAATATGGCGAAAAATTTATGACTCTATTTAAGTTTTGATTAATTAAAGACCAGAGGATAGGGATATTAAGCTGCTATCGCCCGTTGTTAGGAGATACAGGTTCTTTGGCTTGCCTGTCTGGTCTTTATTATTTATAATTGTAGAACCAGCTTTAAAGAGGTGCGTTCTATGATTATAAATGATTTAGCAACAATAGCAAATTCTGATTTAATATCAGGAGCTGCAAACATTAGTCAATTTATAAATGTTTATCAAGCGACTAAAGGTGCGACATCATCTCAGTTAAATACAGAGCTTATTAAGCAAAACCAACATATTGAAAATAAACTTGACGAACAAACGAATATGTTGCTTGAAAAACTATTGTCTGAATTAAAGATTATAGAAGAACAAAATATTGAAATAATTAAACTGTTGGGTGGCGGCGTCAAATGATTCTTAATACTAATGCAGAATTAGGTGGATTAGATGCCCTTGGTGTTGCAGATACAATTATTGCTTCATTATTATTAAATTATTCTGAGAAATCTTATAGGTTAAATCTCGATAATACCTCAGAAAATAAAAAAGTTATTTCTCTATTAAACGAAATAAATGAAAATGAAAAAACTATTATTTCTTTATTACAAAGAATAATAGAAGATGATAAGCATTAGTCTTGTCTTATCGGTAAAATAATCCAGACTAAATAAACGAGTGACGGTTCTGACTCGTCGTAAAAATAAAAATTGACCGAGCGATGATTCACGACAGGGAATAAAAGGGGTCAAAAATATTATAGAAAGTAGTGGATATCAATGGGTGTATTGCAAATTATTATTAATATTTGCTCTACTTTTGGTGTGTCTGGACTCCTTTTGTTCTTTGTGAAAAGGCACTATGAGAAGAAAGACGAAGCTTTAAAAGAGGGAAAGCGGGAGAGAAGAGAAATCAAGGATGCGATTGATAAAATTGCTAAACAAAACGAAGAGCAGTATGCAATGATTGCATTTCAAAAGGATAAGATAAGTTCTCTTTCTGATGATGTTAAGGTTTTAAGAGAGCAAGGAAATCAAAATTCACAAGCGGATAGAGATATACTTCGGGATGCGATGTTAAGGACATATCATAATTGTTATGAAGTCAAAGGTTGGATTTCTGTTAATGACTTAGAAAGTTTTCAACACATGTTTGAGAGCTACACAGCGTTGCACGGTAACGGAATGATGCCGTCTGTTCATGAAAAAATTTTAAGTCTACCAACTATTCCACCTGAGAATAAATCTTGAACATTTCATTAAATTATAAAATCACTTTTAACAAATAGGTGATTATTATGACAGTAAATGAATCTAAAAATATTATCCAAAAACTAATTAAGTATTCTATTTGTGAACTTGAAACGGCAGAGTGTTACCAAGAACTAATGGGCTGTGTTGAAGACTCTTCTATGTTTTCCAAATTCAAAGAGTTTGCAAATGAAGAACTAACTCATTACGAGTATGATTTGTCAACCGCAATGGTTATGGCTCAAAAATTGAAAGACAATGGTGATATTGCGGATGTTGATGAAATGATTAGTAATATCTATAAAGAGAATGAGACAGACTGGAAGAATAAGATTGTCTGGAAAATTGCTAACACTAAGTTAAAAACTTCTCGCTAAATGATGCTAGATGCGTGGCTAGAGGTCGTTAAACAGCGACGATAAATGTTGAGAAAACCAGTACATTACTACGGTATTGTATGGTTTCAAAACTAATTATGATTTATACAGCTGTATGTTAGTACGAGGCGCTGATGAATTTTAGTAACCGTTTTTAAGTATTAAAGAATACGACCGTATAAACCATATAGAAATGTTTGTTGCTATGGCAACTATCCATAAGTAAAGATGCTTGTGGATAGTAACGATGGCAATAAGTCATCGGCTGAATTAAAGGGGTATTTGGTACAGAAAGGAGTACACATGGAAGATAGTCTACTAAAGCGTAAGGACGAGACCGATAAGGAATATGGTTTACGTCTAGCTATCAATAAAGACGTATACGATATTAGCTGGTCTAAAATTTGTGACCTTATGTTTGAAGCAACTGGCGTAAGAAAAGACGAAAGTGCTTATCGTAAATATTATATGGCATTCCTTGATGGAGTTGATTATCAAAAGAATAAAGACCCGTCTGAACAAATGGACGAGTTAATGAATAAAGAGCTAGATATTAAATTAAAAACTGTCAAGATGCGGGATTATAAAGCAGCGCTTAACCGTGATGTTAATAAGATTGCTCGTTTTGATATGCTTAAACAAGACATTTCAGACTATGTTATTAAAAATCATTTGGAGTTTAATGATAATAAAAGCAACTTTTCATCAACCGAGAAGAGTGCTATTTTATGCCTATCTGATTTCCATTATGGTATGGTGACTGATAATTATCTTAATAAATATAATCCTGAAATCTTCCATGAGCGCATGACCAAACTTTTTGACACAGTTGTTAAGAAGATTTATTCTGAAAAGATTGGTGCTCTGTACGTTATTAATTTAAACGATGCTATTTCTGGATATATTCATAATACTGTTCGGATTGAGAATCGTAAGAATGTTATTGAACAGGTAATGGAAGTTTCTAATGCTTTGGCAGAGTTTCTAAATGGGCTTTCTCAACATTGTAATATTGAATATTATTCTGTTATTGATAATCATTCTCGTTGTATGGCTAATAAGTATGATAGCTTGCAAAATGAAAATTTTTCTCTACTTGTTGACTGGTATTTGAAAGCAGCTTTACATTATGTCCATAATATTCATATTAATGAGAACGAATTTGATAATGATATTTTAACATTTAGTATTTATAACTGGAATTATCTAGGCTCTCATGGAGACAAAGACAGTATTCATGATATAGTTCAGAATATGACGCTTTTAACCAATAAGTTCTATGATGCGATGTTTATTGCACATAAACACCATGTAGAGTCTAAAGAAGTTGATGGAACTATGGTTTTTATGAATGGTTCTCTTTGTGGTACAGATAACTATGCAAAGTCTTTGCGTATCACTTCTCACCCTTCCCAGACTATGTATATTGTCACCCCTGATAATCCCTATGAATCTATAAATATTATCCGTTTGGATTAAGGCGGTGGTTACATGGCTATTGCTAAAAAAGGAAAACAAATCGGAGAAGAGACGAAGAAGAAACTGATTTGCATTAGTTGTGGCTGTGGAGTTCAAAATAATTTCAATGCCACAAAAGACGAATATCATAAGTTCTTTAATAAGATACCATATTGTAAGGATTGTGTCAAGTCTATTTATAAAGGATACTTGGTAAAATACAATGGTAATACAAACCTTGCTATTTATTTTACTTGTAGAAAAATTGATATTCCGTACATTCATCAAGCGTATTTGGCGGCTATGAAAGAATCTCAGAATGAAAACTCTGTGTTAAATGGAGAAGAGAACCTATTGCCAATTTACCTAAAGAATCTTGCATTCGCAGATAAAAATGGTTGGGGTTCGAGCTTTGATGATTCTCAGGGCGAAAACAATATTGAAGGTCTTAGTAACTACGATGTTTATACAAAAATTAAACGTCCTAAGAAAGTTACTAGCGAGCTTGACGATGACGATAATTATGAAGATATTGAATTTAGTACAGCATATTTGCAAAGTGTATGGGGAAGATTTGATAATGATGACCTAGCATATCTTCAAAATGAATATATGGATTGGGAATCCAAACTAGGCCAAATTGATACCAAAGATATTGATATTATTGTTAGACAGATTTGTTATCAAACCCTTGACATTAATAAAGCTCGTGAAAATGGTGAAGATGTTACAAAGAAACTAAACGCTCTAACTTCACTTATGAATAATGGTGGCTTGCTTGAAAAACAGAATAGGGCCGTCCAAAATTCTAAGGTTGTTGGTCAGCGCATTGAAGATATTGAAACATTTAGACCTGTTAAGAAAGCCGACCCTGAATTAGCAGATGTAGATAATGTTAATTTGTTATTTGATGCGTTTGCTGGTTGTACTGCAAGGGCTTTGGGTAAAAATAATAAATATGTTGAAAAATTTGAAAAGGAGTTTGAACCTTGGAGTATTGATATAATTGAAAAGGGTAAAGCTCAACTTCTTGGAACGGAGAGTGATGGAGAATGTCAGAGTCAGACAAAATTACAATCCGAAGACTAAAGAAAAAACGTGCCACACTTCAAGAGCAATACAATGAAAATTTTGAGGCATGGGTTGGGTATTGGAGAGCGAACCCTCAAAGATTTATTACTGAATATCTAGGTTTACCATTGTATGATTTTCAAAAAGTTTTAATTTGGGAAATGAATAATACTGCAAACTATATATTTATAGGGAGCAGAGGCATAGCGAAGTCTTCTCTAACATTAGATTTCTGTTGTCAAATGGCTATTCTTTATCCGGGTCTCAAAATTCTTGTTGTTTGTCCTGTTAAATCGCAGAGTAAACAATTCGTTAAGAAGATTTATGAATATATGCGAATGAGTAAGAACCTAGAACAGGAAATCAAAGTTGATGAGATTAAGATTGGCGTTAATGAATGTCAGGTTCCGTTCAAAAATGGTTCTACAATTTTTACTGCGACGTACAGTGAAAATGCCCTCGGATTGAGAGCTAATATATTAATTGTTGATGAATTTGTCCGTACAGAGAAAGAAGTTATTACTCGTGTTTTTGACCCTATGCTTTCCGACCCAAGAAAACCAAGATATCTTGATTTAACAAGAGAGCAAAGAGCAGAAGAATACAAACACGAAGAATTAAGAAAGATTTACCTATCTTCAATTAGACGTGCGGATGAGTGGTCTTATAAGACCTTTGAGGATTATATAAACTGGATGACAGACGGCAATAGAGATTATTGCGCAACAGTTGTTAGTTATGCTCTTGGTGTTAAAAATGGGTTTATTAGCAAAAAGAAAGTAGAGGACACTTTTAAATCCAATCTGGAAAATATTAACATTTTACAGGCAGAATATAACTGTATTGCAGAACGTGGTACTGGCAACTCTTATTTCACATATAAAATGATGGATAGAGTTAGAACTAACTCCAAAGCATTCTGTTGTATGTCTGATGAGGAATATATTCAGTATAAAGATTGTAGAGAAAAATACCCTTACTATCAAGAAAAACTACCCAATGAAATTAGGTTGCTGTGTATGGACGTTGCTGTTATTGAATCTAGCAAAAACGACAATACTGCATTTTTTATTATTAGGTTAATTCCTGATAGTGGAAGATATACAATTATTGTACCATACGCAGATAGTATGCATGGTCTAAACTCAATCGCTCAAACTAAGAGAATGAAACAATTATTTTATGAGTTTGAATGCGATTATATGATACTTGATACACAAGGCGTGAAATGCTTGCGCCAATTATATAGTAATATATAATTAAGTATTGCGGAAAAAACTGGAAGGCTGAAACGCTAATCAGAGTGGAAGTTATATAATAATATATATAACACACGCAACGCATAGAGATTGAAACTATTTATAGAATATAACATCTCCAAGAGTCCGCAACTCCTATTTAAATTTAGGATGAAAAGATATGCTGAACTAATACGAATGGTAAGTATTAGAATTTAGAGATAAAAAGCTCTAAAGATAACAAATGAGGTATTTCTATTTTTGACTATGCTACCACGGAAACCTATGATGAAAACCGTGGTGTTACTTACCCTGCATGGACGGTAGTTAACCCAGAAGATATCAAGATGGTCAACCGTACTATTGATAGAAATGCAGTACCCGTAATTTATTCTGTTAAAACTCCAATCCAGTTGAAGTCTGCTATGTTTAGTAATATGCGTGATTTGATTACCGATGGGCGAGTTAATCTACTTGTTGATAGCCAAGAGGGTCTTGATTATATGATGAAGAACTATCAGTATTACAAGATTGAAGATGAGGATTTAAAGAAACGTCTTATGAATCCTTATGTACAAACTAATCGGCTTGTTGATGAGGCAATCAGTTTGGAACAGGTGGTTACTCAGGGCTATATTAACCTAAAGGAAAAAGCTGGAAATCGTAAAGACCGTGTTATGTCTTTGGCTTACGGTCTTTGGTACGCCAAATTGTTGGAAGACCAATACATCAATAAACAAGAAACTAATAGTCTATTAGACTGGACATTCTTTGGATAATTATTTTAAGAAAGTGAGGTGAGATGTTTGCCAAGAAAAAAGAAAGTTGAACAAGAAACGCTGTCTGAGAAACAGGTTAATGATGTTCTAAATGCGTATGATTATTTTATGAATTTCTCTGATTCTTATAATCGCAGTTATTATAGTGGTGGCGCTGATTATAATACGCCAGATACTATTAATAGAAGGCTAAAAGATATTAACTTAACACAAGTTGATACTACCGTAGCAGATATTGAAAAGGCTTTAAAGAACGCGAAGGATTCAGAGGAAATTCTTTCTAATTATGCACAGACGCTTGAGATTACAAATATGTCCTTTAAGCGTCTAACGCAATATTTGCCAAATCTGGCGGCATTTAACTTAACTTTTGACCCAATCAATGTCACAAAAGAATCTGAACTAAAGTCTAAAGAATTTAAGAAAGATTTGGCTAAAGTAGATGAGTTTTGTAACAAGTTCGATTATCGCACAGAATTTGCGACTGCTATGCGTCAGTGTTTTAGACAAGGTGCAATGTTTAGTGTTCTCCGTGATGAAGGAGACAAATATACTCTTCAAGAGCTTCCAAAACAATTTTGCAAGATTACTGGGCGTTTTGACTATGGTTATTTGTATGACTTTGATATGACATGGTTTTTAAATATGGATGGTGTTGATATTGATATGTACCCCACTATCTTCAAACGTATGCTAAATCGGATTCAAAAGAACCATAACAAACCTTATGACCCTGCAAGACGTTTGCAATCAAGAAATACTGGCTTTAATTATTGGCAACAGACTTCTCCTGAAAATGGGTTCTGGTGTTTTAAGCTCGACCCAGAACTAGCAACTATTTTGCCTTATTATTCGGGCATTCTTGGTAATGCTAGTTTCCAGCCTGTTGTTAGAGGTCTACAACAGGATAAATACTTTATTGATGCTTCTAAGATTCTGGTTGGTATCCTTGGGTTCAATAAAGAACAGAAGAGTGGTCAGGTCGCCAACTCTATTAATATGACACCTGAGATGATTGGTAAATTCTTAGGTGTTGCTCGTAAAGGACTAAATAGCCAGATTGGTTTAGCTGTGCTGCCCACTGACGATGTTAAAGCTGTAGATTTTAGTGTTTCAAATACCAATTCCGATGTTGACTATGCAAGCTCTGTTGTTAAACAAAGTGTTGCTTCTAGTGAAGCCCTGTTTGGAACTGAAAAGCTAAATAGTCATCAGTCTAAACTAGCTTCTCAGATTGATAATAATACTATTGAAGCGCTTTATCCTATGTTTGCTAATTTTATGGAATTTTTTATTAATAGAATGACCGAGAAATATAAATTCAAAGTTCGTTTCCATGATGAAAATGTCCCTGACCAAAAGGCAGAGCGCAAAGCGCTATTCAATGATTTTTCTAAGATAGGATTTGTAGATATGCAGCTTGCCGCCCGTTGCAATGATATGAATGTATTCGAGTATACAAGACACTTACAAATTTCCAAGAATTGTTTTGATGTTAAGGGGATGGTCATTCCTCTAAATCAATATCTAACTCCCCCTGTACAAACTAGAACTGGTACTAGCACAACAACAAAACCACCAGAGAATCCTCTTACTAAAGGTAGCGTTGGTAGACCACCAAAACCTGAGAGTGATTCTGAGTCTACGGAAGCAAGTTGGGCGAGAGGTTCTAATGAACTCAAACAGGAATTTAACGATTAATTGAGGTGATATAATTGGCACTATCTAAAGAAGTGATTAAGGCTCTAAATAGCTCTAATGGTCTAACTCAGTCTCTAAATGTCGGGCAGGCTATTTCTGACGCTATTGATGAATGTGGTGGTTCTACTACCAATGTGCAAAATGTTACTAATGTAATTGATGCACCTAAGATTGCACACCACGATAAGCTAGATGGTAATGTTACAATTGCTACTCTAAAAACTGCCTACAATTCTCTTATAGACGACCTAATTAAGGTCGGTCTAATGGAGTAATTATATGTTAAATTTAATGAAAGGAGGTGACATGAGATTGGAGAATAAAAGTTTATATTTCACATTTGGTATTGACGACGTAAATGTTATTGAAGACGATGATAGATTTGCTATCACTAAGATTCGTGCATTTGCAGAAAAAGAGAATAGTCATACTCAGCCAATTTCTTTTGATTCTCTTAAAACGACTGCTAATACTATTTATAATGTTCCTGTTGTAGTTGAGTTTACTGATTGGAATGATGACGGTATTGGTACTCACTCTAAGGCAGAAATCCCGGTTGGGTTTGTTTACTCTGAAAACAATCCTGTCACCTTTGAATATGATGAAGAGCGAGACAAGAATTTCTTGACTATTAAAGCTCTTATTTGGAAAAACTATTCTAAAAATATTGTTGATATTATTCATAGTTCCAATGACAGAAAGAAAGTATCTGTTGAAATGACCACTACTGATTATCAAGATAATGGCCCATTTGATAAACCAGACGTTTATAGTTGGAAATATCAAGCTATTACTATTTTGTCAGACCAAGTTGCAGAGGCTTGTAAGGGAAGCAATGTTCAGCTTATGAAATTCTCTAAGGATAAAGAAAATTATATTAAAGAAAATTTTGCTGACAAAATTTCTATTGATAATTCTAAAGAAGCCGCTACAAGTGGCGAGTGGTCTAATCCCGGTCAGAAGCTATTCAAGCCAATTACAGAAGCGTCTAACGCAAAGTCTTTGCTAAAAGAGGCATATTTAATTGGTGATTTCTCCGACAATGAGTATGAAATTACGAAATTCAAGTATCCACATCACGTTGTTCGTGATGGTAAACTTATTGTTCATAAAGATGGCTTGCAGTCCGCATTCTCTAGGGCTGCACAGCAGGGAATTGTTAAAGGAGACGTGAAGTCCCACTTGCTGAAACACTATCGTGAGCTTGGTTTGGATACACAAAATTTTGCAGAATTTGGTTTCTCGCAAGATGAGTTCAACCAGTATTTTGCAGAAGATTATAAACAGGACGAGGGTGAAAACGTGGAAGAAGAGAAGAAAGTAACAGAAGCCGAAGTCACTGAGACCAAGAAGGAAGATGAGACTAAGGTGGAGGAAGCGGAAGCAGCCGAAGAAAAGACCGAGAAAAAGGTTGAAGAGGCTTGTGAAACCGAGACCATCACAGAATCTTGCGAAACTAAAATGGGTAGTGACAAGAAAATGGCTGACGATGAAGACGGTAAAGATGATGATTCCGATGAGCGTCATGATGAGCCTGACAATGACGATGATGACAATAAGGAAAATATGTCTCTTGAAGAAGCTATGTCTGAAATTTCTAATCTAACTGCTGAAAATGAAAAACTAAAAAAGGACAATGAAGCATATATGGCTAAATTTGAAGCCATGTCTGATTATGATGAACTAAAGGCTTTTAAGTTTGCAGCAGAAGAAAAAGAAAAGCAAGAAGCTAATATGGTTAAGATGTGTGAAGTCCTAGACGAAATCTCTGAAAAGGGCGTTGAAATGTCTGAGGATGAACGTAATGCTTATATCGCTAAATTTAGCGAATATGATAGTGTAGCCGCATGGAGTAACATGGTAAAAGCCGCAGAGTTTGACCGAGTTGGTGCTCCCTCTGGCAACATTCACAAGATTGGTCTACCTTATGGAGAGAAGAAGAAATCTACTGGTTCCATTTGGGACAATTAAAAATTATTAATTTTAGGAGGAAATTTTACTATGTATGATGTTCTAATTAAGAACGGCTATGCGGCTCTAAATGTTGATAACTGGAACCGTACTGTCGTATGCGAAGAGGACGTACCCAACGGTGCAGTTTTTGCTCTAAGTGAGTATTCTACCGATGCTGATAGCAAGATTGTTTGGAAGGCTGGCAAGCCTGCCGCAGACGCAAAGAATCTATGGATGGCATCTAGCCCCGAAGTCGTTATTACTACTCTACCTGACGGCACTGAGCTAAAGGGTATTGATAACAATATCCGCGATTTCGTAAATATCAAGGGGCATCCTATTGATGCTTTCAAGCTAATCGAAGACGATGTTCTTACTATCGTTCCTAGTGAGACTAATGCAACTGAAATGGCTACTGCAAAGTTCCTAATTCCTGATACTACTAAGTTCACCCTAAAGGCACAGGCTACGGCTACCGCTCCTACTGCTGGTATGTATCTAAAGGCATTGGGTGCCACTACCGCTCATATTGGCGATGGCAACCTAGTTAAGAAGGCAGTTACCGCTTACAAGTTCGTTGTATGTGTAGCTTGATGATATTTTAAGAAAAGGAGAATAATACTATGAATGAGAAGACTCTAGCTTTCTCCGGCGATATGACTGCCGAAGTAAAGATTAAGGATTATTTTAATGACTATGCAAAGCAGCGTGGTCAGTACGACGGCCCTGTTGACACTTCTATCTCTTTTGCCGAGAAGGAGAAGAAGATTAATGACCTACTGATGGCAGAAGTTAAGAAGCTATCTGGTCTGGATTTCAATAATTCTTTTGCCTCCATTGAGATGATGGCTAAGAATCCCACTTTCCAGTGGGCATACATGGCTGTTATTGATGCCGCCATTGATATGGTTCTACCTGATTTTGTAGACCGTACTACCAGTGTCTATACCGAAATGCGTAATGGCGCTATTGGTGATAGCTTTAAGTTTGATGTTGAGTCTAACGACCTGTTTATTGTCTCCAAGGCTGGTCGGAATCAGCGTAATACTGAGTTCCAGCGTGAAGATATTGGGCAGCGTTCTATCATCCCCTTCAACCACAATATTTCTGTTGCTTCCAATAAGTACAAGGCTCTGTGTGGCAAGGAATCCATGGCTCGTTTCCTGATGAAGGCTGTTCTATCTATGGAAGCAGAACTAACCAAGGAAATTGCTCTAGCATTTGCTACCGCCATGGATGATGTTAAGGACAATGGCGCAGAGGCTCTACACGTTGCTGGTCTAGCGGACAAGAGCGTTATTAAGCTAATTCAAACTGTTTCTGCTTATAACCGTGCTCCCGCTATTCTGATGGGTACTATGAGCGCTGTTCATGACCTACTTCCTCAGTCTGCTAATCTGCGTATGATGGTTGATTCCGATTACGTTCGTGTTGGCTATATCTCTAACATTTATGGTACTGATGTAATGGTTATGCCTCAGTATGCCGATTATGCCGCTGCTGACCAGTACAAGCTGGCTCTGCCTGATGATAAGATTTATGTCATCAGCCCCTCTGCTCAGAAGCCTGTCAAGCTGTGCCTAGAGGGTGCTACTACCTCTAACACTGTTGATAGCAATGCAGATGCAGACCTGACCACCAATACTACTATCAATAAGAGCTGGGGTATCGGTGTCATCACCAACGCTATTGCTGGTGTCATCACTGTCAGCTGATTGCTTGTTAAATTTTAAATAATTGCTCTACTCCTTCGGGAGTAGGGTTTATATTATTTTTGGATTAAAAGGGGTATAAAATGGCGACTAATACACAGAGAATTGAAAACCTTGAAAAGGGTATGTCAGAAATGCAGGGTACGCTTGGTGAGATTCTTGCTGCACTACGCGGTTTTTCTACTTCCTCTGCTCAAAATGAATCTGTTGCAGTTGTACACGAGGATAACCCATCCGAAGAAGATTATACAGAACCAGAGGACGGAAAGAGCATTCGTGTTCGCAGTCTGTTTAATGGGACTCTTAATCTTACTTATGGGGATAGACGCTTTGTTACTTTTAATAAGTACGGCGACGAAAATCGTGTGCTATACCGTGACTTGATTCAAATTGTGAATATGAATCACAAGTTTGCGGAAGAAGGATACTTTGAAATTGAGGATGCAAGTGCCGTTTATTTTCTTGGTATGACTTATGCTTATAATAATATTATTAAGTATAAAGACATCGAAAATATTTGCAGTTATTCCGATGACAAAGTGAAAACTCTAATTGAGAACGCAAGTGACTATCAGAAAAGCCTAGTAGCAAATCGCGTTGCTCATCAAATTGTTGATGGTAAGAACGTAGACTACAACAAGGTCAATTTGATTAATAAGTTGTGTTCCGTAGATATTAGTAAGCGCGCAGAGTCTATTCGCTCACTTGCTTAAATTATTTTAAATAAGAAAGGCGGTGAATGGGATTGAACAATATTAGTTTATTTAATAATGAAATAGAAGACAAACCTGTTGAAGAACCAGACGCTCCACCAGAGCAAACACAACTTTCTGGTACAAATTTTAACGAGATTTATAAATTATTTTTAATTTCATTACAAGATTATGAGCTAAAACGGCTATTTAATGATAACCCAGAAGCAGCCGATGATTTGCTTATGTACTTCTTACTAAGAGCGATTCCGCTTTTTATAAATTGTCAGAAAGATATTGAACAATATCATCAAAATGAATCAGGGGAGTATGAATTTAACGACACACTGACATTAACAGAAAAGACTATTCTTTCAGATTTAATGGTTCAATGCTGGCTTGACTTTATAATTTCTGATACTACTCAGCTTGGTGGTTTGCAAGATACTGACTTTAAGCGTGAATCTGCTTCTAATAATTTGAAGGAGAAAGCAAATTATGCTGATAGATGGCGAGAAAAAGTAAATCAGAAAATTATAAACTATGGTCTAAAGAACACCCCATTTGCTGAATGGGCGGTGGGAAACTATGGACTTTAATGGAATCAATTTTTCTGACAAAGAAATTCAAGAGTATAAACAATCTGTAATTAATAAACTATTTGCAATTCTTGGAATTTTTGAGGATTGCGAAGCTATAAATGATTATTCTGGGTATACTGCTTACATCAAGAGGTTAACAAGGGAATTTAATGGGCTGTACAATATGTTCGGTATTGTAAATTTCCTTTCTGTTGTTAGTATTCTTGAGGGTTCGCAAGTACCCATTGAACATTCAGAGGTTAAAAGACTAGTGTTCCATTGTATCTCTTTGGTCAAAAAGGCTAGGTGATACCATGCCATATTATGATACTTTCATGAATGTTAATAAACACCCTGCTCAAAGATGGAGAAATCAACTTCAAGACACGGTTGATAAAGTCTTTGAGAATGCGTCTACATGGTGGGATGACGTGTGGGAAGAGAAAGAATTTGGCTCTGATGCTCTTGAGACAATTACAACTAATGAAGAAAAAAGAAAAGAATTATTTAATAAAATAGATATCCGTATTACATCACTTGTTGATGCTAAAACCGGACAGCGTGTAAACGATGACTATAAGAAATTAATTTATAAAGACTTGGATTATAGACCAAAGTTAGGACAAAGGTATTTCTTTGACGATAATATCTGGATTATATATTCGCGTGATAATATTCGCAAGAGTTCATCTAGTGCTTATGTTAGACGTTGTAACAATACAATCAATACTCTAGCAGAGGACGAGAAAACAATCCATCGTGAACCATGTTATATTGAGTATAAAATTGTTGAAGACCAAATTTCTACATCGGAAGTTATTGATGTAGCCAAAGATAAAATTGAGGTTGTTTGCCAGTATAATGATTGGACAAGTCGGTACAGAATTAATACTCGTTTTATGTTAAATGGTGTAACATATAAGATTAGACAGTTTGTTAATTTCTTAAATATGAATACATTCCAAGATAATCCGGGACTATTAAAATTCTATGCAGACTTTGAAAATTATAATGCGGCAGACAATCCGAAGAATGATTTGGCTAATGACGATAAAGAACCAAAGCAGCCGGAAGAATTTACTATTCTTTTAAACGGCTCGAAAACATTTGTTCTTGATGGAGATAACTATACGTTTGAATGCAACAAGGACAAAACAGTGTCTAAAGATTATTATTCTTTTACATCCACAAATAACAGTTTTAGAATAAAAAACTATCATCAAAGCACCAATCCGCTTATTGTGAATTGCTACCAAGATGATATACTAATAAAAACATTTAATATTAAATTAGGAGGTGTTGTATAATTGTATTACGAAGAGCTTAGTTCTATCGTTTTCGCAGTTATTTATAACAGACTTCTAAGAAGTGAGCGTTTGGTTAGGTTGTTGACTTGTTACGAGCGAAATACCTCCCCTTATTTTGATAAATCTTTTGACGAAAAGATTAAGAAAATTGGTGGGTTGAATAATCTTGTTTATATGGGGCAAGACCTAGATAAATGCACAGACGTTCATATTTATCCACTAGAGCATATTCCTGACGCAAAATTAGACCAAAAAACATATTTAACTGTAACACTCAATGGTGGTTACACCACAGAGGTTGCACAATATAAAAAGGTTATTATATGTGTCGATGTGGTAGTTCACGATGAACAAAGTGTTATTCTGTCTGATAATCCCGACTATCCGATAGCTTATCGTCTTTACGATATCGTGCATGAAATTGACGCAATCATTAATGACAAAAGGTTGGAGGACTTTTCTGCCGGACGTGTGAACCTGATAGGATTTCAACGTCGTTATTATAATGGTTATTTTAATGGTTTGCAGCTTCAATATCAACTAACACTAAATAGCACAATTGGTTGTGATGGTGGTTCTACAAATCTATTACCTAAATTTACACTGAAAAATTGAACGCTTTACAACTGTATTGCGGGAGACCGCTAAAATTAGCAGAAAACGTATATGTAGAACACCCAAAACTTGATAAACTACTTAACGACGTTGGTGAAAAAGACGCTTATAGTGAATACATGAAAAACCTAGCCCTTATCACAACTCAGTCTAAAGATATCGCTGATATCCTGTGGGTGGAAAATAAGATATGGTATGAAGATATCAAAAGCGAATACGAGTTTTTCATTCAAGAATGTTTGGCAGATAGCACATCAAATAATGTTTTTATTAGAGATGGAGAAGTCGTTTCAGAAATGGACGAAGAATGTATTGTTATCAATAATGATATGTCTAATGCGCTTAACTATTTTCTGGATTTAAATGGTAAATGGATTGTATTAGGCAGAACTGTTGGAGAAAATACACAAATTTTTCTTTTGAGTGTTAAATGTGAAGATGAAAAGTTATATATAGAGTCTGATTCTATTAAGTTCAATGAACAGACTTATCATATATTGGTGGAGTATTTAAGAGAAGTAAACTGGATTCATCCAGAATACAAGTTTCTTAAAGGTGCTACTAAAAAAGCAAAGAAAATAATCTTACAAAGAAGTTATGAAGAAAGAGAATATGAGGCAAAAAAGAGCAAAGAGAGAGACAAAGAGGAAGTTAATTTCCAAAGTATCTTATCCTGTCTCGTAACCTTTAAAATATTTTCTTATGATGAATTGCCTAATATACCTGTGTATGTAATTTATGATTCATATTTTAGATATGTTAAGGCTGATAATTATAGAAACACAATGGAGGCTTTACATTCTGGGTGTATCGACACAAAGAAAAACCCGATTGATATAAATAAGATTCATTGGTCTTCTATTCTTGAAAATAATTGATGATTATTATTTAAGGAGGAAAAAATATGGCAACTGCTGGAACCCCTCGAAACTTTGTTGTACAGCAAATCTTCGAGTTCCTACTACAAGATACTACCGATAAGTCTATTATCGGTTATCTAAAGCATTGTAAAACTTCTACCCTAGAAAATACCGTTGAAATGGTGTATCCTAGCGGAGGCAGAGGTAATGTATATATTGGACGTGGCTTTTCTCACAGCCGCCGTGCGAATCTGAATGTGGAGAGCGCTACTTGGAACACCGAAATTATTGCAGCTCAGAACGGCACTGATGTCGTTACTGGTGAAACCACTTATACCAAGTATATTCAGATTGACCTAAAGGACGCAACTTATAGTTACAACCTTCCTGTTCCCGCCGTAAAGGAACCCGGTCAGACTCTATATATTGGCACTATTTATGGTACTCAATCCGATGGTGACTACGTTAAGGTTATTACCGAGGACGAGAGCGCAAGCGAAGGTAAATTTACTTATACTAAAGAAGTTACCGAAACTTCCCCTGCACCGGCAAAAATTACCCTCGCTGAAAAAGATGTTAAGGATATGATTGAGACCATGGGTTGCACTAAGCTATCTATGGCGTATACTGTCAAGTCTACCGCAAACGCCCAACGTATCGAGATTAAGACTGGTACTATGCCTGACACTGTTCTTGTTACCGCTTATGGCCTAGTTGCAGATATTTGTGATGGCAAGCTATATCCTTGCGTTATTCACGGCATGGCACAAATTGATGGTAACTGGAATTGGGAGCTAACAGCAGATGGCGACCCTGCCGTTCAGAACATCTCTATGCAGTTTGTTTCTGGTTGTGCTTCTGATGACCTGTATACTATCACCATTGATACTGACGAAGAATAATTTGTTTTGTTAAATTAAATGTAGGTAACGCTTTGACGTTGCCTACATTTTTTATATTTGAAATTTTATGAAAGGAGGATTTTATGGCTTATGATGTAAGTAAGAAAATAAACGTAGGTTTGGCAAAAATATATGTTCAGCTTGCCGATTCTCTATACCTCCGAAAAATTGATGCACAAAAAGAGTATCTTTCTTTATCTGGTGGTACTCTGACAGGTGATATAACATTAGATGATAGTTCATTGTATCTCAAGAAAAATTCCAATGTATCTAAATTTAGTCAAAACTCAAATAATAACCTAGATATTTATAGTGATAAAAATATACAGTTCAGTACAAATGGCTCTACCTATTTCGTTGCAAATCCAAGCTATATATCTTTAGAAAATAAGCACAATAATGTGTCTGTCGAACTTGTAAACGAAGACGGTTCTGGTTCTCCTTATGGTGGACTTACAATTTACAGTACCAAAAACGGAGTCCCTGAGATGACAAGCGCCATTAGCTCTGGCTATATGAATGGAACTCCGTACCAAGATTTTACAGTTGAAGATGGAGGTCTTTTTTCTTGGAATGTTGTTGACGGAGACGATATAAACGGCGTTACAAAGATTGATAAAAACGGACTGACGCTATCAAATCCAGATTCAACATCTGGGAAGTTCTCTATGCTTAAATTTGAAAGCGGGAATAATGGGTTTGTGTCTATATTTAGCCCAGAAGAAAACACATTAACTCTATCCGCTTCTGACTGTATTATGCTAAATAATAATTTTGGCGTTTCTGATACGGCAATTATGCTATATCAGGAAAATAAAATCCATTTTGATGGTGGTCACGATAATGGCGTAGTTATGTATAGTAAAACAGGTTCACACGAATTGAGTATTGACTTAGATAACAAACATTTTGTGATTAACAAAGATGGTTTTAGTGGAAACGCTAATACGGCAACATCGGCATTAAAATTGTCACAAGAAAGAACTGTAAGTGGCGGCACTGACATCATGTTAAATTACAAATATGATGGTTCTAACGACTCGGAGGCCGAAGTAGGTTTTTATGCCTGTAATGCAAAGGTTGGAAATCAGAATAATTATCCATATCATCGTATTGCAAGAATAGACTTAACGTCAGAAAATTATAAAGACTGGTCAACAACACTATATATTTCTCAGGGTTATCTTGGTGGCGGTTTTGGCATTTGTAGAATTGCTATGAGAACTAATGGCACTGGCGCTAGGTCTGGTGTAGAAGTAAAATGGCTTGCCAGAAATAATCTGTCAACAGACTTTGTTCAGATTGCAGTTGATGACACAATTAATGCAACTTATGCCGATGTATTTGTGAAGATTGAGTCTTCTTACGCCTCCACCACAATCAGAGCATTTGCCTCTGAGTCTCGTGGATTCATTAAGAGAACATGGGTTCTTGTTGACTCAGAAGAAGTTGATAATACTACAGAAGAAGCAAAGGAAAATTCTGTGGAGTGCTACAAATCAATATCTGAGGCTGGTAACGAGCTTCATAATGCTCAGTACACAGCCATCATCACTGGCAGTGATACAATAGCGGAAAGAGCAAACAGAGATTCTAATGGACAAACCATTGCATCTACTTATATTGCAAATATTGAAGCATCTGGTGCTAATACTATTAAAATCACTTATGGAGACGGTCATAGTTCAACCGTGTCGATTCAATAACGTAATGGAAGGAGAGATTTGTTATGATGGAATTTTTAACCCCCATTATTATTAATCTAACTAGAGTTGTTATCTCTGCGTTTGTTACCTATCTATGTGTTGCAATTATTCCTCGATTTGTAACTATTTTAAAGCAAATCGGTTTATATCGGGTTGTGAAATTTTTTGTAGCTGCGGCTGAAAAAATGGCAGATACAAAAAGGATTCCCAAAGAAACAAAAAAACAATGGGTAAAAGATATACTCGCAAAAGTTGGTATTCAAGACAATGAAATTATTGACGCTTTGATTGAGGGTGCTGTTGAAGAACTTGACAATCAGAAGGGCAAAATAGGGGATGCTTTTAATAAGTAATTCCATGTTAAATTGGGTGTAAGAAATGAAACATAATAGAATATGTGCTTATTGTGGACGCTCCTATTATGTTTGTTCATCTTGCATTTCTGCTGGGTCATATAAGAACTCTTATTGTTCACAAGAATGTTTTCGCAGAAGTGTAATGAACAATGGGAGTTTCCAACCAATAATTATAGAAGGAGAAGAAATGAAAACTTTATTGAGAGGAAAGTTAGCAGGAACAGATATCTTTGTAGATATTATTGGTTATGACCTAGAACTTGGAAAATTTGACTGCCATGATGGCGTAACTCGTACACCAGATGATTTCAGATATTTTGTTATTCCTTGTGACGAAATGAAGACAATTAATAAATACGTATCTGAATTAAACGAGAAAAAAGTCAAAACTTCTGGCCGTACCTCTATTACAAAGAAGACTGAAACAGAAAGGCCAAAGCATGAAATTAAGCCTTAAATTGTAAAATACTCGAAAATGGGTTATTTATCCGTATATTTATGGATTTTTAGCTCATTTTCATTTTTAGATGTATGACAATGAAAGTGAAATTTTATTGCTAAATAAAGTGCTGTAAACACGGGGATTTTTAAGGGTGGGTTGTGGCTGTTTACAGGATTTTAGATTGAAAGGGATAAAAATATGGATAAATGTTTCAAAATGTATATCAAAGATGTTACACACGAACAGCTAATTGGCGTATATGACTCTAAAAATTTAAACGTGAAGAGTTTATATACATCTGTAACAAATGATGAAAATAGTTTTACTCTAACTTTTTCAGACGACCAACTTGTTGAATATCTACAATTTAACAAGAATATTATGCTACGGTTTATTATCATTTATGAGCAGTATTGTTTTAATCTGCCCGACCCGATGTATCGTCTTGAAAAGTATAGCACAATCAATTATTATCTGTCAAGAGATGATAACCCAGCAGATGAAAAATATTGGGAATTGATGCTAAATAATGTCGTAAAAAGTAATCGCAACGAATATTTCTTTACTGAAAATGGCAGGAAGCCGGAGATTAACATTGATGAATGTTGGAAAGATTTTTGAACAAAAGTTCAAAGAGAGTATTCCTAAAGATGTGGCAGTAATTAGACTGCATGACAGCGCAAGTGGTTTTGGGCAAGATAGCAAGTCAACAAGATTTTCTATGAAATCTCCATTTGATTTTATCTTGTTCAAAACTCCTTGTATGTATTGTCTGGAATTAAAATCAACAGACAAGAAAAGTTTTTCTTTTGAACGTGAGAAACCAACGAAAGAAAACCCTACTAAACGAGAAATCCATTGGCATCAAATTCAAGCTCTTACTGAGTATAATAAGTATTGTAATTGTATATGTGGTTTTGTGTTAGACTTTAGAAATGATGGAACTTATTTCTTGAGTATCAAAGATTTCAATAAATTTAAAGAAAAATCAACTAAAGTTTCAATAAATATTCAGGACTGTATTGCGTATGGTGCTGTTCAAATAGATAGAGAATTAAAGAAAAAATATTATAGCTACGATGTAGCAAAGTTATTAGATAAGATTGGAAGTGACGAAATTGGGAAGAAGAACTGTATATAATAGAATTTATACAGAAGAAATCTGGGCAAAGGTTAATGAAGACAATAAGAACTTGTTGAAAGATTATCTTGCATATAAGACTACTGGCGGTCGTTCTCCACAGACGATTTATCAATATGAACAAATGATTCGTCTGTTCTTCTGTTGGAATTATTTGCATAATAAAGATACGTTCTTTGTGGATTTGAAGAAGCGGCAACTTGTTAGTTTCTTTAATTATGCAATTACAGAAATGGGATGGTCTAGTAATAGAATCTCTACTATTAAATCATCTCTATCTTCTATGTCAGATTATATTGAAAATGTTCTTGATGATGAGTTTCCTGATTTTAGAAATATTGTTGTTAAACTGGAAACTCCTGTAAAGCAGACTGTTCGTGAAAAGACTGTTATGAGCGAAGAGCAGATTCAAGATTGTCTTGATAAATTGGTTGTCGCCAAACGGTATCAGGCGGCTTGCTATCTTGCTCTTGCTGTCAGCTCTGGTGCAAGAAAAGCAGAACTGATTCAATTTAAAGCAGATTGGTTCACTGACGAAAATATTGTTTACGGCTGTATGTGGAAGACCCCTGAACAAATCAGAACCAAGGGAAAGGGTAAGCAAGGCAAGTTGCTTCATAAATTTACATTTATTAAGTCTTTCAAACCATACTATGAACTTTGGATGAAATATCGCAAAGAAAATAATATTGAGAGTGAATGGCTATTTATTGTAAAGAACGATGACGGCACTTATCGTCAAGCAAGTATTTCAACAGCAGATAGCATTTGTAGAACAATTTCGGCTGTTTCTGGCCTAGATTTTTATAGCCACTGCTGTAGGCATCGTTATGTTACAATGATGAAGGAAGCGAAGTTACCTGATGATGTTATTGTTGCGTTGGTAGGATGGCAGAGGGAAAGTGGTTCGGTTTTAGTGAACTTATATTCAGACATTGACGTTGCAGACACGCTTGATGAATACTTTGATGAAAACGGTATCAAAGAAGTAAAGACTGGCACTGTAAGCGATATTTAACAAGGAGATATATGACACTTCAAGAATTATTAGACCACTATAGTCTTACAATTGTAAATGAGTCGAGCGAGATTAGAAATTATACTAAACTTGAGCTAGAAAGTTCTGAGGGGTATAAATATTATCTTAACAAAAGCAATCTGAGCTGTGCTTATAGGCGAAATGCTGAATTATGTAAATATTTCAAAAATCCGTATACGGAGCATAACTTATCTAATTTCCTTAAAATAGAAACAAACGGAGACGTTGTAATCAAGGATTTTCAAGATGCTCAAAATGCACACAGTCCGATTCTTTTACACTGTAATTCTATTGACTTAGATTATACTAAAAGTGCTAATGAAATTACATCTGGGAGATATTATATAAAAAGTAAAATGCCAGATTATAAGAATCCTGAAAGGCTTGGGATAGAATATGTTAAAACAGAGGCCGTAAAATATGGTATTGAAATAGTAGATTCAGAGTACATTAATAATATGACCCCACTTAAATTCGTATGTTTAAGACATAAAGATAAGGGCGTTCAGGAAAGAACATGGTCTAACATAAGAAAGAAAAAATTTCCATGTAAATATTGTTATTACGAAAATACACTTGGTAACAACTGGAAATCCTCTGTTGATGCCAAAGAGAGATTTGAGATAGTCTCAAAAGAATTAAAAAATCCATTTATAGATATAATTGGGGAATATAAATCTGCTCATAACAAAATCGAATGCAAATGTTTAAAATGCGGAGAAACTTTTTATCTCAGGCCAGACCATATTAGGCGTGGTATTGGACATAGTGGTTGTAACAAATCTCTTGGAGAGGAACGTCTTGAGAAATATCTCAAAGAACATAACATAAATTATATCGGTCAGTACCGTTTTGGAGACTGTGTTCGCAAAGAAAGAGATATGCCGTTTGACTTTTATCTTCCTGACCTAAATATTGCAATAGAATACGATGGCATACAACACTATAAACCTGTTGTTAAATTCGGTGGAGAAGAAGGCTTTGCAGAGCTAAAATTGAATGATTACTTCAAGACAAATTATTGCATTGAACACAATATAAAACTAATTAGAGTTCCGTATACTGAGTACGATAGCATGGAAGAGTTTCTAAATAACTATTTTAACAAGGATTAAAGGAGCTGAAATTATGACACTAAAGACTGTTATTGATAAACTAAACCAATATAAAAACAAGCTGATTGACAAAGAGGCTCTTGACAGTTGGCTCTTTGAGAATATCAATATTACTAATTATATCTCTATTGGTAATAAGTACGCTTATATCCACAAGATTAATGAAACTTTCTCAGAAGAAATTGCTGAGAATCTAAACAATAAACTAGATATCGAACTTGTATTTATGCGTTATGATATGCACGTCTTGTTTGATATTCTTCTTAAATATACCGATATTGAAGTAGTAAAGGATGATAAGTCTCCTGAGTATTATGATATTATGGTCGAAACCGAATTTGACCGTTATCTAAAACTAGCTATTGGTAATGATTGTGTTAAATTTATGAATGCTTTTGAAAAGGCTTCTGGCATCAATGAAATTAACACTATGAATATTATTAAGGGGGCTATTGATAGTAATATTACTCAGGATAAGATTGATGCTCTTGATAAGGTATTTAAGAAACTAAACACTAAGAAGAATAGAACCTTCCTAGAAGATGTAATGGCATATTCCAACCCTGCCGTTAAGGAACTAATGGACGGTATGCGTAAGTCTGCTACGGAAGAAGCAGATAAGAAATTAAAGGAGAAGTATTCTAAGCCGGAAGGTGATACAGATGGCGAAGCCGTCAGTTGACAACAGAAAACTCCAAGTGGCAATTTGGAATAAAATTGATAAAATTAATGACAATTTTGTTGATGATTATGAAAAAGCTGCTAAGAATATCCTGATGACGATTGCCCAAGAAGGGGTCAAAAAAATTAAGGAATATATAAAAAAGTATTTTTACGATGATATTTCTGAATCTCCTTATTATGAAAGATTAGCAGAACAAGGCGGTTTTTTAGCAACTATTAGTTATACTATTATTGACAAACATGGTATGCCAAATCAAATTAGAATTTACTGTGATTGGGACAAGCTCAAACGTGTCATTCGTCCGTATAGTCCCGGTCAAACTCCACAATTTGACGCTCACAACGGTTTCGATAATAAGAAATTTACAGAAGGATTGTACGACTACATTATGGATGGCACATGGAACTCGCCTTATGGCAATCCTAAAACAAATGGTATCGGAGAAGGAGTAAACGAAGAACTTTCTCAACTTCTTACTGGTAGAGCAAGACAAGAGATTGCGGCTTATATGAAGAAATACTTCAAAGATACTACTATCAAACACCGTGTTGTTGGTGGTCTTTCTGTTAGCAAAGATACAAAGAGACATAAGAAATAAGGAGGTGGGTAAATGGCGCAATCTCAAAGTGATATTTTTAGTTTTCTAATTACACCTGAATTTGATACCAAAGGTGTCACTGACAGCGGAAAATATCTTGAAGAAGAAGTCAAGCAGATAGCAGAAAAGATATCAAATCAGATTAGCGAAGTCATGGGGAGGGGCTTTTCTTTCCCGAAAAATTTCAAAAAAGATGATATCAACGAAGTCACAAAACTAGTTGAAAGTTTAGGTGGCAGTGTAAAAAGAACTGGCGAATATATTACATCGTCTTTTAAGGATGCAAGCGGAACAACTGTAACGCTAAAGCAAAATTTAAAAGACGCAATAGATGTAGCAGAAGCAGAAAGCCTAAAGGCTGCCAAAAATATTCAAGAAGTAATCAACATAAGAAAAGAGTTTGAACAACTAAGAACTTCTACCGCTACATATTCTGGCGCAGAGCAAACCAAAGAGCAAAATCAACTTGAACAAAATATTATAAAAAGTATCGAAGAACAATATAATTACCGACTAAAAATTATTGATGCTCAGAATAGTGGCAACAAAATTCAAGAGAACTATTATACAGAGCTTTTAAATATTGCAAAAGGCGAAGAACAGGTATACACAATTCAATATAACGGTTCTCAGAATAATATAAAATTTAAAAAACAAGAACTTGCACAAGAAGAACGACTCTATCAAAAAAAATCTGATTCTGTAAAACAAGAAAATGAACTCGTTAATGCTATTAAACAGTATGCAAAACAATATCAGACTGTCAAGCAATTAGAGAGCAAAGGTCAACAAAACACTCAGGCTTATACTGATGCTAAAAATGCTTTACAGCAGCTAACAAATACTTTAACAACGTATGGTGTTAAAGTTGTAACAAGCTCCGACGGTACAACAAAACTTGTAGCACAACAAAATTCAATGGCTGACAGCTCCAATAAGGTCAAAACAGCGTTGGACAATGCCAATGGCAGTTTAGCAAAAGCTGATACTGCACGAAATTCCCTATCGAAATCTATTCAGTCTAGTGTAGAGAATTTTATTAAATATCAGGTGGCTATGGAAGCCATCAACAAAATCACTAGCGAATTTACATCTGCAATTTATGATATGAACCAAGCCATGACACAAGTTCGTATGGTTACAATGGGTAGCTATGAAGATACTGTAGCATTGGCTGATAGTTATACTAAATTGGCAAAGCAACTTGGTACTACTACGACCACGGTTGCAGAAGGCGCAGATGCTTGGCTTAAATGTCTAGGTCAAGTAAAATCTCTCTAATTGCTGGAAAGTCCTTAGAGCTTTGATAACCAAGTTATTATAGTGATATAATAATGGCTGAACTAATCATTCAGGCATGGTAAAATAATCGAAGATTGGATAATCAGCAGCCAAGATTCTTAAATATTTATAATAAAGCTATTAAAATATTTCAATAGATATGATATAATATTTAAGAATAAGGTTCATCGACTAATTGTAAGGGCAAGTGCTCTGAAACGGGAGATACCTTGTTAAATTTAACAGATAAAGATATAGTCAGAACTTATGTAGAAATACATAGAAAATCCTATATGGAATCTTTTGATAAGTGGCGATTATTAAGAGTAACAAATTGAAGACAGGGTTATAATGCTCAAGAAGCAATGGAGATGCTAAAGCAGTCAACTACGTTGGCTGTTGTTGGTCAATTGGACGCAGCTTCTAGCACTGACCAACTTACGGCAATCACAAAATCCTATAATGTAGCTGTAGAAGATACAAGCAAAATCGTAGATAAACTTGTTGCGGTTGACTTAAATTATGCCGCTAGTACAGGTGAAATCTCTACAGCATTACAAAAAGTCGCTAGTTCTGCTGGACAGGCAGGGTTAGGGCTTGATAAACTAATCGGTCTAATTACAATTTCCGAGGAAAAGACTCGACAAGCGCCAGAAGTTATTGGTTCCGCTTGGCAGAGTATTATCGCGCGTATAGGTAAAATCACAGCAAAAGTAGATTTAGATGACCTTGTTGATGAAAATGGCAAGGTTGTGGCTACAATTAACGATGCTGATAAAGTTTTATCTAAATATGGTATCAATTTAGTTGACACTAGTGGTAAAATGAGAGACATGGGAACCATTATGGACGAAATCGGTGCTAAATGGGGTCAAATGTCTACTCTTGAACAAAACCAGTTGGCTTATGTGGTTTTAAGTAGCCACAATACGAAGTAATTCGTAGGTGTTTATAACACTACAACATTCCTATATCGGTGAACCCTAAGTTTGTACAAATAAGGGAATACCGAGATAATTTTATTATGAAGGATGGTGGAAAAGGAATGGATTTTTATTCCTTGTCACAAGATGAAGTTTCAGTTATTTTAGGTGGGTTGCTTGGCGATTCATGTTATAAAAAACGAGATAACGTCATCGTATTTTCTCACTCAGCAAAACAAAAAGAATATTTGTCTTGGAAACATGATATATTATCAGATATCTCGTCTGATATTCGCACAAGAGTAGTAGGAAAATCTATTATTACAGATGAAGAATTGGTTAATGTGTCATTTTCTACAAAAACAAATAAAAAATATCACTCCGATTATAACTCTATAAGAACCCTAATATTTTCCAACGGTAAAAAAACAGTCAATAGAAAATGGCTTAATATGCTCACACCTTTATCATTGGCCGTTTGGTGGATGGACGATGGGTGCTTGTCCGTTCATAAGAAAAAAGATGGCGCTATTTCAAGATTTGGTAAATTAAGTACAAATGGATTCTCATACGAAGAGCAAAAAATTATGAAGGATTATTTCAAGACGGTTTGGGATATTGATGTAAAAATAACCCCAGAAAAGGGAAATTATTTCTTGAGATTTACAGTCCCGAACTTAAAAAAACTATTCTTAATTATATATCCATTTGTAATGCAAGTGCCAGACATGATTTATAAGATAAATATGAAATATAAACTAGAAAAACTGAGTGATGACGACGAGTATAAAGTAATACAAACTATTATATACGATACTCTCGATAATAAAAAATCGTAACGACTAAACGAGGAATGCTCCTTATATCAAACACATCTCTTATTGTTGGGATGTGTTTTGTTGTATAAGGATGAAAATATAGTCTGAACTATAAGGAAACTTATAGAAGAGCGGTCAAGTGTAAAGACACTTTTAAGGAGAACCGTTCTCGCCTATTTTAATAATAGGTCACAAAAGTAACAGATTGGGCAGGCGTAAGACAGAGAAACGTATTTATTGCAGCTATGGAAGATTACAATAAAGTCTTGGAAGCAACTAGTGTTGCAGAAAATGCAAACGGTGTTGCTGCTGAAAAAATGACGGTTTACAATGAATCTCTTGAAGCTGCACAAAATAGATTAACCGCAAGTGTTCAACAATTTGCACAGGATTCTAACCTTGATAGAACCCTTGCATTAGCATACGACGGTTTGTCAAAAGTCGTAGAAATTCTAAATATTCTACTAAATAAAATTCCAGTTCTATCACCAATGATTAAAGCACTAGGGGCTGCTCTAGCAACAGCTTTCGTAGGTAATATGCTTAAAAATATATGGGAGACTTCCAATTTAATTGGGCAACTTCCAAGTCTTGCGGCAACTGCCACAAGTGCGATTGGGGCGCTAAATACAACATTATTTACAATGGGTTCTGTTGCAGTACCAATATGGGGTGTGGTAGCGGCCATTACCGCCATTGGAGCTGTTGCGAAAGTAGCATGGAACGCTTGGAAAGATGCTCAACCAGAGGCGCAAGTCAAAAAAGCAAACGAAGCCCTGCAAGAGAGCCAACAGAGTCTTGATGAGACAAATAATAAAATAACTGAAATTAACAAACAAATCTCAGAAATCAACTCTAAAGGTACTTTAACCTTAGCAGATGAGCAACAAAAAGAGAACCTTCAAGGGCAACTTGATGTTCTAAAAGAAATTCAGAAAACGCAAAATGATGTTAATGAGGCGAATAAAGCCGTATCAAAAGAAAAAACTCAGGAAGAGATTAAATCAAGATATGGTGATAATAAGTCTGTTGAAGAATATCAGTCTTCTTTTGTAGGTATTGCACCGAAACTTTATGACACAGAATCAGCAAGCGTCAATCAACTCCTTGCAAATATTGCCCAGCTAAACAAAGAAAAACAAAATCTCGATAAAACAGATGAGAATTATGCGACTAGGTTACAACAACTTAATTCTCAGATGGACGCTCAAACACTTGCTTTACAAAATCAGAAATTAACAATTCTTCAAGATATGCAAACTTTACAAAATCTTGGGGATACAAGTTCTGATGTGTATAAGATACTTCAAGAGCAACTTGACACGGTTAACCTAGCGCTTGACCCGTCTAATTTTGAAACGATTAAAGTCCAAAATTTAATTGACACTTCTGGTATTTCTGATAAGTTACAAGAAGCTGTTCAAGACGGTGGAGAAGCTGGGCAAAAAACAGCAAAAGAGTATGCAAATAAATTTGCACAACAAATTCTAAATTCTGATGATTCTATAAAAGCAGCTTGGGCGCAAGCTATGAATATTGATGTCAATGACTTAAACATTGACAATTTAACGCAAGAACTCCTTACGAAGTTCCAGCAAATGTATGGGCAAGTTAATCAAGCAATATTTGAATTAACTTCCGAACAGGTTGCAGACTGGACTACCGAGGCAACAAATGCTCTCGTTACTCAAGACGAGGCAATGAAGGATTACATTTCTACCGTTGCAAATGTCACAGAGAAACAAGAGATTCTAAATACGGCGTATAGCGAAATGAAAGAAAAGGGCGAACTTAGTGTCGCCACAGTTCAGAAGCTAATTAAGCAAGAACCGTCTCTTGTTAGTGCGCTTACTGTAGAAAACGGGCATATCAGAATAAATATTGATTCTCTTCAAGATTTATCAAATGGTTATTTTGATACAGCTATTGAAACAAAAAAACAACAAATAACACAAACGCAGTCTGTGATTGATGAAACAAAAAAAAGAATAGAAGCAATAAACCAAGAAATGATTGCTCTTGGTAAGCTTATCAAAAAAAGAATAGAAGCAGGAGAAAAGGTCTCTGCGACAGATTTAGACACATATCGTGGACAGCAAAAAACAAAATACTATCTTGAACAACAAGGAAAGCAAGCGCAAGAGACTCAGGACGATTTACAAGAACAATTAGATGCTTTAACAAAATTACAAGAAGCTGGACTAACTTATACACCTTCAAAAGGCAAGTCTTCTGGGAAATCTGCCGCTGACAAAGCTGCAAAAGACTTTGAGAACGCAATCAAAGAAAAAATCAAAAACCTAAAGAGCATCGTAGAACTATATTCTGAACGAACTGATTGGGACGACCCCACTGTTATTCAGGAATTTACGAATGATTACAACAACCTCTTTGACGAAGTAATAAACAATCCAAAAGCAAGGAAAATCTTAGCCGATTCTTTCAATTTGGATATTAGTGAAATGTCCGACGAAAAAGCAATTGAGGCTTTAACTGCTCTTTGGAAGAAACAAGCTGGAACTATAGATGAGGCAAGACAGAAACTTCAAGACAATTACTTAAAAGGCATTCAAGATGCCGCTAAAGCCGAGAAAGAGCAGTTTGATGAAGCTAAAAAGCAGATTGAAGAACTAAATAAGATGACCACCAACATGATTAAGACTTATGTTGGTCTGCTTGAAAAGGCTGGTAATCTTGTTTTTAGTATTCTTGAAAAGGTCTCTGACAGATATGATAAACAGATAGATAATCTTGATAAAATCATGGATGGTCTTGATGACCAGAAAGATGCTTTTGATGACAAGATTGATGCTCAAAAAGAATATCTACAGCTTCAAAAAGAAGAGATGGATAATGAGGACAAGCTTGCCGAAAAGACAAAATCTATCGCTGATATTGATGCACGTCTAATTGAGTTACAATACGACGACTCTGCCGCTGCGCAAGCTGAACGTCTAAAACTTCTTGACCAGAGAGCAGAAGCAGAGAAAGACCTTAAAGACCTACAGGCTGAACAAGCCTACGATTCTCAGATAAACGCTCTAGACGCTCAGAAGAAGCAGTTCGACAAAGATATTGAAGCTCAAAAGAAAGCCCTAGAAGAGCAGAAAAAGGCACTAGAAGAGTCTCAGACAAAATTTGAGAATACTCTGAACAAAATAAAATCTGGATTTGATGGTTTTATCAAAGTTCTGAATAGTGATATATTCCAAAATCTCGCTGCTAACTTGTTAAATAGCATAGATGGCGACACTCTAAAACAAGCTCTTTATTCTTGGAATAGACTATTTGGTTCTGGTATTGATGCCGATGCTACAAATGTATTACAGGCATACGGTACTGCTGGGAAATATGGGTGGACTCCCGGTAAAAATATGCAAGATTTCTTGAATATGTTTACTCAAGGCTCTAACACCCAACAACAAATCCTTGACCAAGTGGAACAGGCCATTTCTTCTAATAAGGTTGGCAATCTTGATATTTCTGGATATAAAAATAACATAGATTTCTTGAACAAGTCTTGGGACTCTTTTAAGCAAAATGCTATTGATAGCGTTACTCAAGTTGGTGAGAGTTCTCAATCCATTGTTAAGAACCTCTGGGATTTCGGCAACAAAATGCTTAATCAAGAATCTGCTTCTGGCAGTGGTGTTGTACGAACTATCGCAAAGGGTATTTCCACCACTATAAAAAGTGGTAAAAAGGGAATATCTACATTTCTGCAACAAGGCATTCAGGCTAACCAAGCTCTAGGCATTAGCGGGCAGGGTATACTATCTCAAGTTGGTAACTTTGCACAAAATATCATGAAGCTTGTCGGAGGTTCTGGCGGTGGCATCTTAAACACTGTAATACAATTTGGCAGTACATTACTAGGCAAAGTCGGTGGGATTTCTTCGCAACTAGTTAAGGGTATTGGTGCTGTGGGCGGCGGAGCAATAAAAACTATTGCATCTGTAGGTGGCAAAGCACTATCTAGTGTTGCCGGAATAGCGACAGGTATTTTCGGTAGTGGAGCTACCGCAGGGATTACTAGTATGATACCAACACTAGGTTCTGCCGCAGGAGGTCTTGGTAGTGCCGCTGGGTTACTCGGTCTTGGGGCGAAGGGTGGCCTTATCGGACTAGCTGTGGCTGGTGGAGCTATTGCTGCAAGCGGTATCAAATCTAATCTTAAAAATCTTTGGGGGTCTAACTTACCAACATGGAAGAAAGTTACTGGAACTGCACTTAATTTCCTCACTCCGGCGGGCCTTATCTCAGGCGTAAAAAACATCTTTAAAGGTATTTTTGGCCGTCACCACTCTGGTGCTGATTACGTTAAAAAACAAAATCCTGCATTGGATAAGATACTTGGGTTAGGGAGTGACGAAACTGTTTCTATCCTAAAAGTCGGTGAAGCGGTTGTACCTACATGGGCAAATAACGCTAGTAGTTCAGCTTCTAACAGTAACTACACTGGCGCTGCAACTCAAGCTGTAAGAGCCGCCCAGCAAGCTTCCAGAATATCTTCTTCCGTTAACAATAGTAACAGCTCTGTGGTGAATACAATATCTATTCCTATTAATATTCAGGGCAACGCAGATGAATCTACTGTTAAATTGTTGAGAGAAGAGTCGGATAAAATTGCTAAAATGGTTTTCAAACAAATAAATAAACAAACAAATATGAGTGGATACAGAAATATACGAGCCGCAACAATTTGATAATATGCCGATACTATTAAATATTATTTAACAAGTCGGCAATGAAGAGAGGTGAGTTTATGATTGGTGGTTATCAATTTATGTTCAACGGAAGGAGAAGCGAAGATTACCATGTTTCTATGGTCATGATAGATAATTCTTATACGAACAGGGTGTCAGGTGGAGACAAACAGGTTGTAACAGCTTCCATCCGTAGAAATCCGCAAAAGCAGTATTTAGATACCGAATACTCAGATGTATTGCAATTTAACATAGAAATTATTTTCAACGAAGATAAAGCAGTAGATATTTACCGACTAACAGACTTAAAAAATTGGTTATCCTCTCCTGTCGGATACGAAGAGCTTCAAATTTGTGCAGAAAATTTTGATAGGTTTTATTACAACTGCGTTATCCACCTCAAAGAAGACCTGATTTACGCTGACGGGTATCGAGGGGTGTCTGCCACCGTAGAATGCGATGCCCCGTATGCCTATGAATTTGAAACCGTATTAAAATATAGTTTGAACCCAGATGTTTCTAAATCAGACACTTTTGTATTTAGTAATTACTCTGATGATTTTGAATTGATGAGTCCAAAACTACAATTTCACATGGCAGAAGATGGGAATTTTAGTATAAATGTAAAACACTACAGCGAAAATAAATATATGATAAATTATAAGAATAATATTATACTAAATAATACTACTAAAATTATTCTATTTGCGGTTCCTGTCGTTACATTCATTCCAAGGTTATTTAGTGTATTAAATAATGTTTCTTATAACAAATGTATTGTTTACTGTAGGATGAACCAGATTCCCGTAAGTGCTATCGAAAAAGCGTTAGACTATGATGTTACAACCAATTTTTCTCATTTGAATAAAAACGATATTGTGTATTTAGATAATAAAAATTATATTATAATATTAAATGAAGACCCGTCATCTGATATTTTTTCTAAATTCAATAAAAAGTTTTTTAAGCTACCACGAGGTATGAATACAATAACCGTATATGGTAAGGCTGATTATATGTATATGGCATACCAAAATGCCAAGCGGTTAGGAGGGAGTTACTATTAAATTTGATTTTGATTTAAATAACAGATATAAGTATCCATATATTGAATTATGCAATCCAGATAAAACCGTAATCGGAATAGTTTCTGGAATTACCGATTTGGTAATCTCTCCAAAATGGGGGTCTTGCTCAGAGGTATCATTTACTGCATACGAAAAATATAATGACGTTGAAAATAATAGTTATGGACTTCTATGCAAGAGTAGGCTCCTTCATATAGATGGCTTTGGATATTTCGTAATTAAAGATTATAGTGAGTCTTGTGAGAACAAGGTTCATAACAAATCAATTACTGCATATTCTGCGGAGTACTTGTTGAACAATAAAAGCGTCAATCTTACGTTTGTCACAACTGCTGGCGACATTAACAATACAGATAGCACAACAATTACAACAAGCAATTATTTCTTTTATAGAGAAGAACAGCCTGAAAAGTCTTTGCTTCATCAGCTAATTTCAGTGGCTCCGCAATGGACAATCGGTTATGTAAGTGACTCTTTGAAAAATAAATCGCGGTCTTTTAGCGAAACAGATAACGGCCTATATGGGTTTCTTACAAACGATGTGGCTCAATCTTACGAAGCCTTATTTGTATTTGACAATGAAGAGTATACTATAAATGCATACGACCCATCAGAAGTAATTAAGCAAACCAATATCGTATTATCTTTTGATAACCTGTTAAAAAACGCGACCATTACCGAAATGTCGGATGATATTTATACTGTACTAAATGTAACCGGAGCAGAAGATTTAAGCATTCGGAAGGTTAACCCGAATGGTACAAAAAAAATATATTGTCTAGATTATTACACTGGTACTCTTGATAAAAACGCAGACAACTATTATGAAAATTATAATAGTTGGATTAAAGATAATGCCTTAAAGAAAAAAATTCTTGACTGGGAAAAGAGTTGCAAAGAGGCAATTCATGATACCAGTGAAGGTTCTTATGCCTATTGGACAGAACTGCATAAGAAATTTAATGCCTCTTTAATAAATGAGCAAGCAAAATTAAAAGAAATGCAAACTTATTGTGACATTGCGAAACAGAATATGTCTGCTTATTCAGATTACAGTGATATTTATAGCGAGTATGTAACCATACAAAGAGTTACAATTCTAGGAAATGTAAGGACAAAAACTGTAACCTATCAGAAATGGGTAGACGTTTATTCCCATAGTAGCAAAAATTGGGAAATTGTTGATTACGGCAATGTTAGCGCTATGTGTATTCCAAATACTAATGTTACATGGTATTCTTATTGGAAAAATTATGCAAAAGGGTTGGAGTACAATATCAAAGCCGAAGAAGAGTCTCATATCTTAAATGGCTCCCCAATTAATGTAACATTCCATTCATTTAACAAAACAGATTTTGAACTGGGCGAAAACGGCTCTTATCCGGTTAATAAAGAATATTCGCAAACCAGTAATTTTGACTATATATCTTCTCATCCTAAAGGTGATATATACAGTACCGCCGTAAAAAATCATAGTATTACCCCAGAAAGCCCTGCAATAAAATATACGATATTGGCTCTAAAAGACGAGCTTAAATTAATTCAAAACGAACGTGATAAAATTGTGTCTCAGTTTTCTTTTGAATCAAATTTTACCGAAGAAGAAAAAACCGCTATTGAGCCATATTTAATCGAAGGGACATTTAGCGACGAGACTTTTATAGTTACAGATAGCATGGAAGTCAAAGACTATTCCGATACATCAACAAAGGTACAGGTAATTGATGCAAACGGAAACATCTCCGTTAAAACTATTGGAGAGTTAAAAGACACAGATACTATTATGGATGACATTTATGTAGCCAATCAACTTGTTGATGCAGGATATAAAAAACTAGAAATTGTTAGCCAACCAAGTTTCTCTTTTTCTCTTGAAAGTGCGAACTTTTTATTTATAGAAAAATTCAAACCATTTATTGACCAACTTCTCTCCCTTGAAAAAGAAAAAGGAAGTTTGTTTGGAGCGATTATAAATGTAGAATTAGATAATGGTAATTGGGTTTATCCATATCTACAAGAAATGGAAATTCAATATGATGACCCCGATAATTTTACAATGAGTTTTGGTAACAGATTTAGGCTGTCCACAGAAACTTATACTTTTAGCGAATTACACAACGCAACTACAAATGCCGTGTCGAATGTTTCTTCGCTATTATCTTCTGTATCTCAACCTGTAACAAATGGCACAATTGACGCAATTTCTGCTTATACCAATACCAATCTTAATTTAACTAAACAGACCATTGTTGCTACGGACGAGAATGACTTTACTATTGGCTCATACGGTATTATGGGTAAAAAGAAATCTACCGCTGAAAACAATGTAGATGGCTTCGACCCTGAACAACTATGGATAACAAATAATAAGATTTGTTTTACTACAGACGGATGGGAAACTACAGAGTCGGTATTTGGCAAAATAACTAACGAGGACGGTAGTACAACCTATGGATTAATTGCCGATACTCTTATTGGAAATTTGATTATGGGTAAAAACCTAATTATTCAAAATAGTGGAGAGACTATGACCGTGGACGAGGATGGCCTTACCGTTAAAAATGATAGCACTGGTGTCAGTATTGACCCAAATGCAGAAAGTGTATTTAATATCTATAAAAGAAAGGTCATAGAAAGCCCCGATGAAGAAGATGAAGATGTACTAGAAGAAAGAAGCTCCGTTTTGACTGTGGATGAAAATGGAAACCTAACTATTTATGGTGGTGTTTTACAAGTTGGTGACGGTAAAAGTTTAGGTTACATAATCGACGGAACTACTGGTACTATTAAATCTATCAAAACCGTAGAAAATTCTGACACTCCGTTATTTGAACTTACACCAGACGGATATCTATTTACTTCTGGCACGACTATTAACGGAGAAGAAACCGTAGAGCCTAGCCCAGTTGTCACCCCAAGTGGTACAAACGGCATTGTGAATCGTCAAGATATTACAATGCCAAGCGGTCTGATGGATAGATTAAGAGTTATTGCTAGAGCTGAATATTATGGCCCATATAACTATATTCTTGACCAAGTTGGACAAACCGATAATGAGGGTTGGAGAAAAATTTGGGGATACTACTCATCTCGCAATCTAAGTCAAATACTTGTTGATTTTCAGAACCAAGGGAATCCGCTAATTCAAAAAAATAGCAAAGACTTAACATATTATAAAACGTGGGATGACACACAGTCTTACATCAATACACAATTTGGAATCTCATCGTCTGATAAATTTAAAAAACAAACTGTAACAATTAATGGTACAACTTACACTATTTTGGTATCTGCTTAATAAGGACGAAAGGAGCCTTTATGAATAAAGAAAATCTGATTACTCTGGTTGGGCAAATTTACAGGGGGCTTGACACAATTAGCGTCTCAGGGTATAACAACATAAAAGTACTTTCTAACTGTATGGAGGCGCTACAGCAGTTGGCAAATGACATTAATGATGCTGAACCAAATTTGCAACGCACTGCAAATAAGGACAATATCAAACCAGTAAATCCCGGCAAGCCGAGACCAGAGCCATCAAAGAAAGATGGTGATTAAATTGAGAAGAATCGAGTCTGAACAATTTAGTGACTTTTATCAACAAATTGACGATATTGAACTTTTTCAGGGAGACACAGTAACTCTTCCGTTTCAATTTACAGACTATAACGAGGACGTAATTCCACTGATTGTTTCTGACAAGAGCAAGACATCTGTTGAGTGGAGATTATGTCCTTACGGACAGCCGCAAAACCCAATCCTTCAACTGAAATCTACACAAGAAAATAATAAGACTGATGAGATATATATAGATACAGACACTAATGTCGCCTATGTAAATCTCGATGCAGCAAGGACTAGAAATTTAATTTACGGGAAATACACGCAACAGATTATTCTTCATTATGATTTTCAGGATGGAACTGAGCCAAAAGACTTTTTGAGGGCGCAGGGATTTATGAACTTTAAAAATAAAATTCAAGATTTTTTCTAAGGAGGAATTTACAGTATGGTTTCTAAAGATTTTGCAAATAAAATCAATGCGGAGATTTTTGGTGGTCAAAATTATACCCCACCTACCACATGGTATTTTGGGCTTTCTACTCAAGCCATTACCGATGGTATTATCCCTGTTGGAGCAGAACCTACAAATCCGGGATATTCTCGTACACAAATTGCTAATAACCAAACAAACTTTACTGCACCAACATATAACGCCACCTATACGCTAAGTTTCGTTAGTAATAAAACACCGATTACTATGAGCGAAATTACTGGTGGTTCTCAGATTACGGTTCCCTATTTCTTTCTTTCCAGCTCTAATACCGGGAATACTTGTGAGATTTGGGGTAGTTTTGCTAACGCAAGAATTTTGACTGTAGACTCACAGCTTATTATCAAAGCTGGTGGCGCAATTTTCTCTCTTGAGAATATTTGACCTATAAATGAGGTGAAACTAAATGTTACCACCTATTAAAGTAAAAATTTGTGACAGAAATAAAAGTATGCAACAAGCGTTTGGTGATAAAAGCGCAAAAGTAGAAACACAAGACGGTAAGATTCTGATTAAAAAAAGTGAAGATATTTTACCTACGGATAGAATTATCACTTATATCCCAAACGACTATATTAAGCCAATCAAAATAAGGATTATAGACCTAAATATTATTTTCGCATTTCTATATGGCGAACTTGCCAAACTGGCGTTCTTTTGTAAAATAAATATAGACGGCGTTCTAATTCTGAGATTTGGCAAGTTTAATATTAAACTAAACTTTTTCCACGAAATAGAAAAGCCGTTGAGTACATCATTCGGGAAGTTTTATGAAAAAATATTGGTCTCTGCTATCTCTGAAAAAGCCACCAGTACGTTTTGGATGGCGACAAAAGCCACCTCGTATATACTTACACAAAGCATTAAATTAACTACTGTAATAAATGAGAAGTATGTTCTCCCACAGCCTATAAAAATTAATATCCCACCGATAGTTAATGCGATTGTCTATACGTTATATTACAAAAAAATAGGGGATATTACTACTGGTACGCTTGAAGAACAATTTCTCAATAATGAAATGACTATTGGAAATATATTCACTAGAAAAGAAGAGACTTAATACGTTTGTTACTATTTCGTTGTTAAATTATTTATAAGGAGTGGATTTAATGCCTAAATATTCTGAAAATTTGAATCTAAGACTAGATGACCCTGTTGCCGACGTATCACAGTTGTCAATAAACTGGTTTGAGGCTAACTTCGGATATACCGATAGTAACATGACCAAAATTGATTCTGCCTATAAAGCAATGAAAGATGATATAGCTGATACTCCAACAAAATCTGGCGTTGGAGCTACTGGTGACTGGAATATCAATGTTACTGGCTCTGCCAATAGCGCTGTTCATGATGGAGCAGGAAACGACATCTCTTCTTCTTATATAACCAGCATATCAGTCGGAAACACCTCTATTACTTATACAAAAGGAGACGGAACTAACCAAGAAGAGACTATTAAAACAGATGAAACTTTGAGTATTAAAGGAATGGCTGCGGACGCAAAGGCAACGGGAGACCGCATCAACGCTATCAAAATCGAGACCGACAAGACCCTCACCATCTCCGGCGCTGCTGCGGACGCAGCAGCTACTGGCGTGCGCATCAAACTCTTGGAGATGGTGCATGGCACAGATGTAAACGGCATCAGCTTTGTTACTGCCTTTGACACGCTTGACGGCGTAGAGCTGACGGGCGTGTGGAACAAGGCGGCGAGCCGCATTGATTTTTGAGAGAAAGGAGGAACAGAAATATGCAGATTAAAGACTTAGCCATCGGGGACGGATATGTCTATCTGATGGAAGATGGCACCAAAGTCAAGTTTTACGCGCTGGCCCACAACTACGAGAGCGGCCTGAACGGCAATGGAAGGACGCTGTTTTGCCGGGAGAGTCCGGCGGAGACCGGTAAGGGTGTTGGCATCTCATCAAGCTACATAAATAAGTTCACATCTGTCGTACAAAAATGGATTTCCACCACAAAATATAAGTATCAATATATTACCTGGTCTGGAAGCTATTCACAAGTACAGACAGGTTCTGCAAATTTCTTTTCACTGTCAGCAATAGAGCTTAACATAACTAAAAGTTTTGAGATACAGAATCTTGCGGATGGTTCGGCTCTTTCGGCGGCAGCCAGAACCCGGGTAGGATATATCCGAACAGCCAGCAACACTTCTTTCTGGACAAGAAGTCAAGACCCGAGTGCGAGCGGCTATCATAAAGAAAATGGCGATAATGTTTATGAATACGATTATTATTATACCGTTTCCGGCGCAAGCGGCTCCAGTATATCGTTCAATAAAGTCGATAGCCGTAAATATAGCTCTGGAAAACTCCCCTGTTTCACCCTGCCGGAGACGCTGTACATCGACAAGGATGGCTTCCCGACTGTGAACCGGCCGCCGGAAATCACTTCCGATGCAGGCGAGAGCGGCGTGGCACTTGGCGAGAAGAACGAGCCGTTTACTCTGGCCTACACTGTGACGGACAGCGACGGAGACCCCATGACCATCACCGAAAAGGTGAACGGCGTGGAGCTGGCCGTTCGTGAGAACGTGGCCTCCGGCACCGAACTCACGGTACAGTGCCTGAGCGAGAAGGCGCTGTTCCAGCAGATACTCAACGGAGAAAACACCCTGACATTGGAAGTGGACGACGGCAAGACCTCGACAGACTGGACGGCTACCTTTACCAAAAATGTGACCCGTGCCGTCCTCTCGCTGGCCCAGCCGCTGACGGCGGACGACACCATCACCGTGGCAGCCACGGTGATGGAGGGCAGTTTCCCGGCAGACATGAGCCTGACCGTGGAGATGACCAATAACGCCTTAGACGACAGCCCGGTGTGGGAGACCGTGACGGACATCCAGCGCGGTGAGAGCCGGGCCTTTGTACACCACGTCTTTACCAACAAGACCGCCGCCCGGGGCTTTGCATTCAACTACAAGGTGACGATTGCCCGAGGAGCTTCCGGCGTCGGTGGCAACATCACCATGATTGGAGGTGTTATCGGATGAGTCTTAACAAGATGGATAAGAGCTTGAAGGAA
>OGGT01000132.1_pt1 | contig 47969 bp, 56 predicted proteins | sample 1571311 | NCBI WGS metagenome assembly OGGT01 (sample SAMEA2581931, study PRJEB24529) | metagenome | biome: Human gut stool | place: China | collected 2011
ACAACTTTGTGGTTTATGCGTGGTTTTTGAATTTAGGTAAACAGTTTTGTGGTTTCTGGTAAACAATATAGTGGTTTCAGGTAAACAGTTATGTGGTTTAGGTAAATAGAATAGTGGTTTAGGTAAACAAAAATGTGGTTTTTGCTACAAAATGCAGTGATTTTTGGTAAACAACTTTGTGGTTTATGCGTGGTTTTTGAATTTAGGTAAACAGTTTTGTGGTTTTCTCCTTATAGAGAATCAAATTCATAATTGTCTAATTGTAGAATTGACTAATTGACGGAAAAACTACAAGTAAGTTTCTTTTTAGGTTATTATTTTGTCATTGAACTGCTTTCAAGTAAGTTCTCACCGCATTCACAAGTTCTATGATGGTTATACCAGTCATGGCCCAACGTGAAACCAGAGCCATCAACTTTTGAGGTCAGGAATGAACTGTTTGCGCCTGATGGAAAACTCTTGCAAACTTTCTAGAAAAAATAGTGCCAAGAAAGCCCAATGGTCTTTTAGCCTTTGGATTTTCTTGGCACAAAATTTAGCCTTAATCTGTTTCCTTATGTTTATGTAAACGGCTGATTATCTTGTAGCCTCTTCCGTATCTTTTGCCTTTTATTCCAATCAGTCCACCATTATAATAATTCAGAACTTCATTTTTATGGAGTCTTGATAGGGTGGTGTTGAAACAGTTTATCTTGAGAGTAGGATAGAGTTGCATAGTCTTATCAATAAGACTCTCTTTGGTTTGCGGGAGGGACTCCTCTGTTAAGACTTTTACCATCGTAGATGCCAAAGAAGGTTTGGAATTATCTTTCAGGATAGTCTTTTCTTTTTTCTTTTCCTTCTTCTCCTTCTTCTTATGGTTATCTACAGTTGGAGTGGCAGTCTTTTTCTCTTCCTTCTTTGCCTGTTTGGCAAAGGATTCCGCATTGATGTCAAGCTTCAGTCCCAGAATTTCCGAAATGATGTTCTTGAGGACATAGATGAACAATTCGCTGTCTTTACTCTTGAGTGAGGTCTCTTGTTTCCAGTAGCGACTCTTGAAAGCAAGTTGGGTCAACTCTTCAATCTCCTGTTCAGAAATATCTTCTTTGTTAGCGAGACGTGCATTGGCCACATTGAGGAATGAAGCAAAGGAGAAGGTGGAGAATTGACTTGGAATTACGTATGTGAAAATATGATTGTTTTCTCCCTTTGCTGAAGGATGTTTGAGATTAATCATACTCATCCCTTTTACCAGAGCAATTAAAAAAGCCATGCTGGCGTATGAGAGATTTGTATTTTCAACCTCACAGATTCCTTTATAGTCGAGGTTCTTATCCGAGATAAAGTTCATGGTAAAAATACCATAGTTAGTCCATTCTGTAGAATGGAGCAACTGCTGGAGTGTGGGATCTTCTGGTGCACCCAAGCCTCTGTTAACGCTATCTATATAGCGACGCATTGTTTCTACTTCTTCCCATTGGAGAAGTGAATCATCTCCCGGCTCATGGTTTCTGATGCAGCCGATGGTTCCCAGTCTGATAACATCAGCAGAAGTTGAAGTTCGCAGGTGATTTGCGAGCTTGGCAAATAAATTAGGCATCCAGTCGAAATCATCAACCGGTGAATCTATATAATCTTCCTGATAGTGATTGTTATCAGTAAAATCTAAATCTTGATACATGCTATATTTTGTAAAAAATTGAATTCAAATCTTTCATTTGCAAAGGTAAGAAAAAATATTCTATTCTCCAAATTTTTGGCTAACTATTTGAACATCAGAGTATATTTTATGGTTTTGTTTGCTGAAAAATCACAAAAAATGGTCTTACTTGTAAAAAAAGACAGACTTTTTAATAGTTTACAGCTCAAAAGGTGAGAAAGAATCTGTATTTTTTCTTGTATGATTAAAATGTTTTTTGTAACTTCGCAGCATGATTTAACGTGAATAATAATACTTATATATAATTAAGGTGAAAGCATTTACATATATCCAGCAAGGAAAGTTTGGCTTCGCAGAAAAAGTGAAGCCTACGATAATAGATGAGCATGATGCCATCGTAAGAGTAACGCTGAGCAGTATCTGCACCAGTGATCTTCATATCAAGCATGGTTCTGTGCCTCGCGCGGTACCGGGGATTACTGTTGGCCACGAAATGGTAGGCATTGTAGAGGAAGTAGGGGAGAGGGTTGCGATATTTCCGGGATAAACAAGAGAGAGGGTGTGCAATTAAGTCTGGATAATTGTTGGCGCATAACAGTTGACCACCGCATGCACAACAGGTGTTGTGCATGTGCATATCAGCTGTGATGCAAGCGCACAACAGCTGTTGTGCGACCGGAGATACTAACTGTCTCAACAACATATCCTATCTTTTCCAACAACATATCCTATCTTTTCCAACAACATATCCTATCTTTTCCAACAACAAGAGAGGGTGGGTCATGGAGTTATGACCCACCCTCTCTTGTTAAAATGCAATGTTCTGTAAATATTAAGCTTTACTGCCAGGAATGGCAGAAGCAATACCTTGGTGCATCATGCGCGATTTTTCCTTAGCCAATGCCTGCATATCCACTGCCACATCGTCTTCATCCACGATTTCTACGCCAGTCATCGTTTCGATTACGTCTTCCATGGAAACCACTCCTCTCAGACATCCGTATTCATCCACGATGATAGAGATGTGTTCTCGTTTTTCCAACATCTTTTCCCATATCTGGTATAGAGATTCATCCTCGTTGAAGGAAAGAATCGGACGCATCAGCTCGGATAATCTGGTTTGGAACTCATCGTCTGAAACCAATTTGAGAACCATATCTTTCAATACGTATCCCACAATGATATCCTTGTTGTTGTCATAAACGGGAATGCGTGAGAAATTCCATTCTTTCTGTTCGTAAAACTCCTTGGTAGTCAGATTCATGTTGGCTGATTCTACTACGATGGATGGAGTCATCACCTCCTTGGCCTTTACTCCTGCCAGGCGAATGCAGCTTTTGATGATCTTGCTTTCCGATTCGCGGAAGATGCCTTCTGTAGTACCTACGTCTACCATGGCCGATACCTCTTCGCGACTCACGGAAGCCTGGTGGTTCTTCGGAGTAAATACCTTAGTGATAAGTTCCGAAAGCAGTACCAAAGGATAGGTGATAAAGATGAGCACACGGATGATCTTGGTAGATGTCATGGCAAGAGAGCGCCAATATGAAGCTCCGATGGTTTTCGGGATGATTTCTGAAAGTACCAGAATCAACAGAGTGAGAATGGCGGAAATGATACCGAAGTATTCTTCGCCAAAGAGTTTCATAGACTCGGCTCCTACACCGGCAGAACCGATGGTGTGGGCGATGGTGTTGAGTGAAAGAATGGCACCCACCGGACGGTCTACGTTGTTCTTATACTGTTTCATCAGTGAGGCAGTCTTGTTGCCTTGATTCTCCTTCATCGAGATAAACGACATCGGGGTAGAAAGTAATACCGCCTCCAGGACGGAGCATAAAAAGGATAGTGACAGAGCACCTAAAAAATATAAAATGATTAAACCCATGTAATTTTAAATTCGTTAATAATATGTTATCTCAAGCAAGATAGATATTATTTCCGAAGACTACAGTTGAGGATGTAATGGGGAACATTACATCTATGTTTATCCAATATAAGTGCATTTTTTAATACCATTACTGTATGTTTCAATTTTCTGCAAAGATATAGATAAAAATACGAATTTACTATGTTTTTGTTGAAAATTAAATTGTTTTAATATGATTTTGGTAAATTTGTGTAGAAGTATAAAAAAAGCTAATTTTAACAATAATATAATGTATAATTCATCAAGTATTTATGAATATTAGGTATTTTTGCAATCAGCATTTAGAAAACAGATTCAATATGAAAAAGAAAATACCTATCATTCTCCTTAACTTTACCGGCGTATACGAATTGGAGGCATTTGCCTCAAATAAGAATATTATCCATGTAGATTGCCGGGACATGAAAGGGGTAGACTGCTATTGTGACGAAGAGGGTAGGGAGGAACTGCACCGCCGATTGGCTCCTTTTCCTGCCGAGGCTGTTCATTTCATCGATTCTGGAGATTTCCATTATCTTACGGAATATTGGGTGTCAAGAATTCATGAACCTTTCTCGCTCATAGTTTTCGACCATCATCCGGATATGCAGCAACCGGAATGGGAGGGTGTTGTGTCATGTGGTGGTTGGGTGAGAGATGTTTTGGAGAAGAACCCGTTTGTCAAACACATTATCATTGTGGGGGCATCGGACGAGTTGATAGCCCAGGTGCCTGTTCACTTAAGAGAGAGGGTGTTGTTCTACAGTCAGGCAGAGATAGACCATCACCAGGCTTGGCCGTCGAAGGCTGGTAAACTTATACATGAGCCGGTTTACATATCCATCGATAAGGATGTATTGAGAAAGCAGGATGCCATCACCGACTGGAGCAATGGAGATATGACACTTATGCAGCTCCAAGCCGTGCTTCGCATCATCTATGCCCATGAGAAAGTGATAGGGATAGATATCACAGGCGAATGTTCAGCTACGCTTGACTATTTCTCTGAGTTGGAGGATGCAGAGATTAACAACGAGGCAAATGAAGAATTGCTAAGGATGATTCTTGAGGAGAACCATCCTTAGCCTTCTTAAGCGTAAGCTTGAAGAATACGGTCTAGCTCGTCGAGTTCTTCCTCCTTTGTTGCCCAGCTTGTCACGAATCGGCAGATGATTTCATGTTCGCTCTTTCTTTCCCATATCTCGAATGCTACTTTTTGGGAAAGGGCTTCGTAGAGGGCAGGTGAGAGTACTACAAACTGCTGATTGGTTGGAGAATCGTAGGCAATGGCGATACCATGCTTTTCGAAGATGCTGCGGATGCGGGTAGCCATAGCGATGGCATGGCGCGATATCTTGAAATAGAGCTCATCCGTAAACAGCGTGTCAAACTGGATGCCGAGCATTCTGCCCTTGGCAAGCAAGGCTCCATGACGCTTCACGTTGGTGAAGAAGTATTTCGGTGCCTTCATGCCCGAGAATACCACAGCTTCTCCCATCATGGCACCCACCTTGGTTCCGCCGATATAGAATACATCACAATGTTTTGCAAGGAATGGCAAGTCATAGTCGCATGCCGCTGAAACCAGACCGTATCCCAGTCGTGCACCATCGATGAAGAGACGGAGGTCATATTTCTGGCAGGTTGCATACAGCGCAGCCAGTTCTTCTCTGGTGTAGACCATTCCGAACTCAGTCGGCATCGAGATATAAACCATGCCTGGCTGTACCATGTGAGGATGCGATTCGTCGGCTAGGAAGGTATCCATATAGGCTGACAGGGTGCCGGTTGTCAGCTTGCTGTTTTTTCCTGGCAGGGTAATGACCTTATGCCCGAAAGCTTCTACTGCTCCTGATTCATGTACCTCGATATGTCCGGTTTCCACACAGATTACTCCTTCGCATCCCATGAGGACGGAATCAATGACCGTGGTGTTGGTCTGCGTACCGCCTATCAGGAAGAAGACTTCTGCATTCTCATTGTCCACAGCCTTGCGGATTTTCTCTTTTGCAGATTCTGAGTATGGATCAAAACCATAACCAGATGTTTTATCACCGTTTGTCTTGCCAAGAGCTTCTAGAATCTCTGGCAGCATACCATTGTTGTAATCACTTTCAAATGAAATCATATTCTTAATATTACGTGTTTTAATTTAAACAAATTGCAAAGGTAATGATATTTGCTAAAATGTGAGTAAAATAACTATTAATTAATCAAAAATAGCCCTATTTCAGGTATAAGTGGTCATTATACAGATGTCATGTCCCGTCAGTTGACCAGGTTTATTTTTTTTACAAAATCATGATTTAAATCCTCTGAAAATCACGAATTTCCGCTCGGAAAATATTTCTTGAAGAATATTGAAAATATGGCGAAATTCGTAATCGTCAGATATTCAACGTGTTATAAATCTCACTAATTTCTTCGGAAATCCGGAATTCTGTAGTCGTACAACTATAACCCCTATAGTTGTACGACTATAACTCCAGAGTTGTACAACTATAGCCTATATAGTCGTACAACTGTAGCCTTACGGTCGTACAACTATAGGTGATTCGTCTTGCAGAGAGCAAGTAATACGCTATCAAACCAAAAGATTTTTATCATCATGACCTTCTAGATTGAAAATACGGAAATTGCGATAATTAAGAAACAATATTTGACACCCGCATATTTCCGAAGTACAAATTCCAAACTGATATATACGTACCGCCTATTTACCATAATCACCCTTAGAAAATGGGAAGGTACTAACCAAGAAAAATTCCATGAAATAATAATTTTTTATAAAAAGAATATTATATAGGACCTTTTCTTGCGTAATCTGGAAATTTTAGTTACCTTTGCACGAAAAGCACTACTTGGCATGAAAATTCAAGAAGTAATGAAATGATTTGTGTTCTTCAGCGACCCAGATGGTTTGCCGATAGAACTGTATGAAAAAGAATAATTTAAATTAATACAATGAACATCAAGTCAATAGGTAGTAAAATCAAGGGAAATCCTAAGATGGTAGAGGGTACGGTATATTCCATGCTCATCATCTGTAGCATTTCCCATTTCTTGAATGATATGATTCAGTCGATTATCCCTTCCATCTATCCGATTGTGAAGGATAAGTTCGACTTCTCGTTTGCACAGATAGGCATCATCACGCTGGTCTTCCAGATGACGTCTTCCATCCTGCAACCTTTTACGGGGCTTTATGCTGACAAGCATCCTCGTCCCTATGCTCTTTCCATCGGCATGTGTTTCACCTTGGTGGGCTTGCTCCTGCTGGCTTTTGCCGAGAATTATTTTCTGATTCTCCTGGCTGTGAGCGTTGTAGGTCTGGGCTCATCCGTGTTTCATCCCACAGCTTCAAGAGTGGCACAGATGGCATCGGGAGGCAAGAAGAGTCTGGCACAATCCATCTTCCAGGTGGGCGGCAATGGCGGATCGGCAGTAGGTCCGTTGCTGGCTGCCATCATCATCCTGCCTTTCGGACAGCATGCCATCTCCTGGTTTGCCCTTGCAGCCCTCCTCGCTGCCATCATCATGGTAAGATTGGGAGTCTGGTACAAGGCACGACTGGCTTACGTGGTGAACCATCCGCAGAAACAACCGCTTCTCAATACCCATATTTCTAAAAGGGTGAAGTATTGGGCACTGTTCATCCTCATCATGCTCGTGTTCTCCAAGTATTTCTATACGGCGTGCATCACGAGCTACTTCACCTTCTTCCTGATGGATAAGTTCGGGGTCTCGGTACAGACTTCACAGCTGTGTCTCTTCGTGTTCCTTGCTGCCTTTGCCATAGGAACAGTGGCAGGAGGAATGCTGGGTGACAAGTTCGGCAGAAAGTATGTCATCTGGTTTTCCATTCTGGGAGCAGCACCTTTCGCCATCGCCATGCCTTTCGTCAACTTCACGTGGACCATCATCTTTACCTTCCTGTCAGGATTGATCATTGCCTCGGCTTTCTCTTCCATCGTGGTATATGCCACCGACCTGATGCCCGATAAAGTAGGACTGATAGCCGGCATTTTCTTCGGACTGATGTTTGGCTTGGGAGGTTTGGGCTCTGCTTTCTTCGGCTGGTTAGCAGACAAGACGAGCATCGAGTTTATCTTCCAGGTGAGTGCCTTCCTGCCATTGCTCGGAATCATAGCAGGATTCTTGCCGAATACACAGAAGAAAAGCGTTGAAGAAACGGATGAAAACGCAAAGTAAATGAAAAACTAAAATGATAAGAGAATATTAACAAATGGAACAAGAAGAAAAGAAACAGAAATCTCAAGCTGCAGAGAATCAGGCATCCTGCTCGTCTCTGCAGCCAGTTGAACCACATCCTTTTATTTCTGTCATACCGCTGGCAGTACTTATCACCCTCATCGTCCTGGTTGTCAAAATCTTCCCTGATGATGCCCTGGCTGGTGCCTCTCAGGTGGCCCTCATGATAGCCACAGCCGTTTGTGTAGCACTCGGTATGGGCATCTATAGGATGAAATGGAATATCTTTGAAGAGATGATCAAAAAGACCGTGGGCGATGCCGGAGTATCAATCCTGATCCTGCTGCTCATCGGAATGATGTCAGCTACCTGGATGATCAGTGGTGTGGTACCCACATTAATATATTATGGTGTACAGATCATGTCGCCAACCTTTTTCCTTCCCTGCGCATGCATCATCTCCAGCATCATTTCTGTGATGACGGGAACCTCATGGACCACTATTGCCACCATCGGTATTGCTCTGATGGGAATCGGTGATGCCCTGGGTATACCAGCCCCCTACACCGCTGGAGCTATTATCTCCGGTGCCTATTTCGGGGATAAACTCTCGCCAATGAGCGATACCACCGTCCTTGCTTCGAGTATAGCCGGAGCGGATCTCTTCTCACATATCCGCTATATGCTCTATACTACCATACCAAGCATCCTGCTCTCGCTGGTACTCTATCTCATCATCGGACTCTGTTATGATTCCAAGCCAGTAGATATCAGCCAGTATCTCACCGGTCTGAGCCATGGTTTCAATATCTCTCTGTTTACCATGCTGGTTCCGGCTTTTACAGGATGGCTCATCTACCGCAAGACTCCATCCCTCATCACACTTCTTCTTTCAGCCCTTTCAGCATGCATCTGTGCCCTCATTCTCCAGCCGGAAGTACTTGTAGGGATAGCAGGTGAAGACAGCATCTCTGCCAAAAGCCTCTTTGAAGGAATCATGACCACCTGCTATACCCATACCCAGGTAGATTGCGGCATGGTGAACATCAATGATCTCGTAGCCACCCGAGGTATGGCTGGCATGCTCAATACCATCTGGCTCATCCTCTGTGCCATGTGTTTCGGTTCATGTATGGTGGCCAGCGGCATGCTCCACGCCATTACCCACATGCTCCTGAAAAGCATCCACAGCACCGTATCACTTGTCTGCAGCACCGTGACATCAGGTGTCTTGCTCAATCTCGTTATGGGTGACCAGTTCCTGAGCATTATTATGAATGCATCTATCTATAAGGATGAATATGCCGAACGAGGCTACCGTCCGGAACTCTTGAGCCGAAGTACAGAGGATAGCGCTACCGTAACGAGCGTATTGGTTCCATGGACAGCCTGCGGTATGACGCAGAGTACGGTTCTTGGTATCCCGACACTTGTCTATCTCCCCTTCTGCTTCTTCAACATCATCAGTCCTCTGATGAGTTGTCTGGTTGCTATCCTTGGCTTCGTACCCAATCCACAACCCAGGGAAAACAAAGCATCAGCAGCGGAAGAGTCTGATATCCATTAATATTAATAGGAGATTCCTAGATATAGGAGGCTAATAGAAATGAAAAAAGAATCAAAAGTAAACCAAGCAAAATATGTAGAACTCAATTTGTTTCCTGAGGAGAAAGAGGATCATCAGAAAGACTCTATCTCTTCAGAAAACATGGAAAGCGATACTTCTCCAGACAAAGAGTATGACTTGACTGATTTGTTTGAAAGACTTTCCAAATCAGCTTTTCGCAGCCGTTTCCATCTCTCGAAGAAGGATAAGGAATATATTGCAGAAAAGGGTTTGGCTACCATCCGTAAGCATGCGGAGGATTTCGTTGCCAAACGCCTTGCTCCTGCTGTGATTCCCAATGACGGCAAGCAGACGCCTATGAGAGGGCATCCTGTATTCATTGCCCAGCATGCTACAGGCTGCTGTTGCCGTGGTTGTTTCTTCAAATGGCATCATATACCTGCCGGAAGACAGCTGACAGGAGAAGAACAGCAGTATGCTGTAGCAGTACTGATGGCATGGATTGAAAAACAGGTTTAAAAAGCATGAAGTTTTAGCAGCAAACTGTCAGCAATAATGTTAATATGTGCTTAGCCACTCTTAAACCTAGTGCCCTTACGCATATTTGTGCAAATTACACTTATAATCATGTGCTTTATGATGTGTGTACGTAAACAGGTTGCATAAACGTGCAAACTATTAACTATAAACTTCCCTCTCCCGGCGGTCCCATCCCGCAAAATATGGCGAGGGCTTTGATGCCCCGCCAACCTTATAGCGTAGCGGTTCCGAGCACCGAGTAGGGCGGTTTCCCTCTTCTTCCCTGAGGGGAGAAGACCGAGATGAGAGGTGGAGCCTTCCTTAAGGGTAAGGAAGGACGGGTAGGTTTTCGAAAAAACTTCCTTTGGCTAAAGATTTTGCAAATGAGCGCAATGAAAGTTTGCTTTCAAATTGCCGAGTGCAGCTAATCTTATCTAAAGGGAGACGGAGGGATTCGAAAGACTCCTTCTTTAACGGTAAGGAACCTTATATCCAAGGCAATACTTCAGGAAAGCGAAAAAAGCAGTTATATCATTCATTCAACTATTAATCTTTATTAAATTATTAATACTGTCGCACCATTTTACGTCATAATGATGTATATTTGCAGTCAGAATGATTATTAATTAAACATGTTAGGCTTATGGCACAGACAGCAATGACAGTCCGTATGGACAACCAGCAGAAAGCACAGTTTGATAAACTCTGCGAACAGTTCGGTATGAGTGCGAATACCGCCATTAACATCTTTGTTAAGGCAGTAATTCGCAGTAAGAGCATTCCATTCTCCATTCAGGCAAAGAATGAAGAAGAAGATGAAGTGACTGCGAAAGCAAAGGCTGCGTTCAAGCAACTTAGAGCTAAAGCAGAAAGAGGTGAAACCCCAGATCTCACACTTGATGAAATCAATGAAGAAATCAGAGAAGTCAGACGATTAAGAAAAGAACGCAATGGTATATGCAGTCATTGATACAAACATATTTGTATCAGCCCTTATCACCCACAACTCAAATGCTTCAACAGCAAGAGTTCTTGAAAGTTTGTTCCTTCATCGTATTATACCTTTATATAATGATGACATTATAAAAGAATACGATGAAGTGCTTCATCGCGCAAAATTCAAGTTGTCAGACGACCAAATCTGCACAGTTATAGAACTTGTAAAACAAAACGGAATTGATTCGTCCCGTTTTCCTTATGCTGGCGAAATGCCAGATGAGGACGACCGAGTCTTCTACGAAGTCTGCCTGAGCAAGGAAGACTCCTTCTTAGTAACAGGAAATCTCAAACACTTTCCAAAAGAACCGCAAGTGATTACAGCAGCAGAAATGATGGAAATCCTAGACAACGAACTATAAGATGTCATTACAGTAGGTGTCGCCATGCTTCCTTATTCTTTTCGGTAACGAATGGCGGGCATTGCTCACCATAGGAGGTGTGCCAGGCGAACGGTTCGAAGTTATAGCTGATAGATGTTGTTGTTATAGGAACATACTATCTGCTCATCTCTATTTGCAAAGTATAATCGCTGGATGGTGCGGAACAAATCCGGCTCCCGTTTTACTCCTTCAAAAACGAATAGTATCTACCTCCTACCCGATTGTGCTACAACTCGCTGAATATCTGCAACATACAAGTCATCTATAAAATTGTCCGCAAGCTGCGGACAATTTGCCTGTAATGGTGCATAGAGCTTATAAAAGTAGCTCATGTACTTCAAGTTAGTTGGTGAGAATCCTTTCACCCCTGGCATTTCGTTCTTCAAATCCTGACTGAGATTTCTGGTTGCTATCCTTGGCTTCGTACCCAACCCACAACCCAAGGAAAACAAAGCATCAGCAGCAGAAGAGTCTGATATCCATTAATATGAATAGGAAAAAGAACGCAATGGTATATAAAAAAGTGGTTGAAAGAAGTAAAGAGTTAGGATTCTTGCACCACCACTTTTGCCTTTACCCTTGTCAGCAATGGTCATTCTTATCTTACGAACGCCACCACCAAGGTCATCTCCAACAAGAGGATTCTTGTAAATTTCATCTAACCAAGCATCATAGTCAGATTTCAATGAATGATATTTTTTAGCCAAACGTTTAAACTGTCTTTTAAACTCAGAGCCATATTCAACATGTATTTTCATGTCAATCTTCCATTTCTAAATCTTTTAATAAATCCCTTGCATCTGGTAGTTTTCTTCCTTCCAACTTTGCAAGTTTCACTTCCTGCAATGCTCTTGTCAAACTTTCCTTCACAAAAGCTTGCTGCTTCTGTGTCTTTGTCAAGACAGGCTCTTTTACAACTGTAGTTGACACAACACCACGAAGCATATTAATAGCCTTACGAATGTTTTGCAGAGGCTGGTTAGTATCTACCGTAACTAATATCTGTTTCATAATCTTCTCCTTTTAAACGTTTTACTGAATTAGGTTGCAAAAATACTTTTTTCCCCTCACACCGCCAAACTTCTTGCATTATTTTAACGTTAAAGGTCTATATTCCAGTCCATTCTTGTCATTATCATCAAACCATTTCTGAAAATCCTAGACAACGAACTATAAGATGTCTATATATTTATTTCACTTGCTTTCTTCGTCTTTCTGTCCCAAAAACTATGATTTTATGTCCAGAACTCTTCTTCGCCAGTGGGTTGCATCTTGCCCCCGCACTTTGGGCAAGTATGCATATCCCACCTGTGAATCCTGTCAGAACCACATCTTAGACATAGCCTTCCTACAAGAGAACAATTTAATACCCAACTTGCATTTGATATCTTGCCAATCTATACCATCATCGACATGATAGAGACTGTAGAATAATCCATAATATAATGAAAGAGAGTCCTTTAAAAAACCGGACTCTCTTTTAATACTGAGCTCCTTTAAACCAGTCCGTTTAAATCAATGGAATATTTGGTAGGCAGCTTCTGCTCCTTCTTGATAAACATCAGCATGTAAATAGGGAGATAAGTGATTTTTCCCACCTTCTTCACATTATCATTACACAGCACATAGGCTTTAGAAATCTGATAAGTTGTTGAGTTCACCACATTCGTAAGCGCTTTGTGACGCTCATAATCCTTGCCCGATTTAACCTCTATCGGCAACACCTCACCATTTTGCTCTATCACAAAATCCAGTTCACCCTGGCGCTTGTTGTTATAATAATACAACTGGAAACCGTGCGCCCAGAGCTCTTGTGCTACGGCATTCTCATATACCGAACCAAAGTTGATGGACGGTTCGTTATCCAAAATCTTCAGTTGAATGCCATTCGCATAAAGACTTGCCAAAAGACCAATATCTGCCATAAACAGCTTGAATAAGTTTCTGCTGCTCGACAAAATCAACGGCACAGTAGGCTCCTCAACATTATATACCGGCAAAGCTACACCGGCATCCTTCAACCACAAGAAACTGTTCTGATAACGTGCAAACTTGATGTTTTCATTCAGGTTCTTCAATATGAAACGCTTGTTCTTGGCATCAAGCTCAGCAGGGATCCTGTCAAAGATTTCCTGAATATACAATTTATGGTCAGGGTCATATTTCGCTATATCCTGCTTATAGAGACGTATGATAGCCTGCTGCTCTGCCATTACATCTTGCAGATTATTGGTAGCCAGATATTTATCAACAGCTGCAGGCATTCCACCTACTATAAGATAAAGGCGGAATACCTCCATCATCTTTTCATGGATGAATTCATCTACAGCAGTCCCTTCAGTAAAATGCTTCCTCAAAGCATCTATAATTCTATCGTTGATACCAACTGCTGTAGCAAACTCCTCCAAATCAAGAGGATACATATCTTTCACATCCATATATCCCACTGGTGCAGAACGGAGATTCTTGATCTCCACACCCAATAGGCTACCGCTTAAAACATAGCGATAGCTCCCCTCTTCCACCAGAAATTTGATGGCAGTTACGATTTCCGGGCATTCCTGCACTTCATCAAAGAACACAAGGGTACTGCCCTTGATCAAATCCTGGCTGGTCACAGTGGAGAGACGCAACAAGATGTCCTGACTATTCTTCGCCTTGCTGAAGACCTTTACCAAGCCTGGATTTTCGATGAAGTTGATTTCTATGAATCTTTCAAAATGTTCATGACCGAAACGACGGATAGAATATGTTTTTCCTATCTGTCTTGCTCCTGTCAACATCAAAGCTTTCTTATTCGTTTCGAAGAAATCAGCTAAATATCTGTCTATCTTACGTTTAATCATATCCTTGTCCCCTTTTCTATTATTAAACGGACGTATTTTGTCCGCTTTTCCATGGCAAATATACGATAATTTGTCCGTTTTTCCAAGGTATTTACGCATCTTTTTGTCCGTTTTTCCAAATTTTAACAGTTTTTATCACAAAAGAAGCATTATTACGAGACAAGATCTAAACATAAAACGGGGCATCAAAGCCCTGCGCCATGTTTTTGCGGGATGGGACCGCCGGGGGGCAACTTGCTGATGGGACCGCCATGCTAATGGTGGAGATACATTGGAGACTGAATAATATAATTATTCTTTGTCTATTCGTTTAAGTTCTGTTTTCATCTTTTTACCATAGGCTTCGCCTCGTGGAGCAAGATATTGAAAGAATATAGTATCGCCAGAAAACTCAATTTCTAGAGTAAATAGTGCTCTATAGTCACCTAAACGAATTCTATATATATTACGATACCCAACAAGTTTCTTGCAGTCAGAGATATCTTGAATACCTTTGGCTGCTTTAACTTCTACTACCGTACGTCTTAAAGAATCGAGCATCTTGCCTGAAAGACGTTTGGAAGCTTTGACAAAGGCTTTGGAAAATTCGACATTCATACGCCTAACCACTTTTCAAAATCTTCTTGTTCTTCTTTGTTGGCACGGATGAGACCCTCTGGCTGCTCTTTTCTTAATTTAGCATAGAGCTTTGCGTCTTCGTAATCTTCGGCTATGCCATTGAGTATATCCTCAATATAGTTTTTGAGGTTGGTTCCTTTCTGAATAGCCATAATGGATAGAGTCTTAAAAGTATCATCTTTTAAGTCAATGATCTTTCTTTTAGAAGGTGTTACTGAAACTGTACTCATAAGTGTATTTATTTAAATGGTTCTACTTTGGTGCAAAGATACATAATATATTTCATATATATGGTATATCTCTATGTGTAATTAACAAAGATTAATAGTTAGATGGATGATAAAACTGCTTTTCAACACATTAAGTATTTACCTTTGCATCCGAATTCTTAAAAATCAGAATTATGGAATTGGCATTAATCACAGCCAGAGACATTTTTTCTACTACCATACTTCTACCCCTATAGGTTCTTTACCAGTACGTTCCAGACAGCTTTTGCGAACCATGTTCTCCAGTTTCTCCACCATTTTACGTTTGTTTTCCTTAGAAGCATTCCAACGGCGTAGAGCCTCTTCTCTTGTTAACTTTGTAGTATCCAAATATTCTTCCTCCTATTTATTCTAGTTCAACATCCAGCCACCAAAATTACACATATTCTTCGAAACCACCAAGAAAATCACAAGAAATCTGCAAGTTATCAGCAAATAACCACGAAATTAACCGTAAACGATAAACTATTAACTGTAAACTATAAACTGCTATTCCCTACCTCAGCAAGCTATAATAAGGCGGTCCCATCCCGCAAAATATGGCGAGACCTTTGATGGTCCGCCAACCTTAGAGCGTAGCGGTTCCGAGCGACGAGGAGGAGCGGTTTCCTCCCTCTTCCCTGAGGGGAGAAGACCGAGATGAGAGGTGGAGCCCTCTTTAATGGTAAAGAGGGACGGGGTGATTTTAGAAAAAACTTATTGCCCTTACGCATATTTGTGCAAATTACACTTATAATCATGTGCTTGATGATGTGTGTGCGTAAACAGATTGCATGAATGTGCAAACGTTTGCACAAATAAATAGAACCTTTTTGAGAAATTTTCTTGCTTACTATAGAAAATCCTCATATATTTGCAGCCGAAAAAAGATACCAACTAGCGAACGAAGGCTAAGTTTAATATAAACGAAACCAAATATAAAAGTAAAGATATGATGAAGCAAACATTCATTAAATCAGCTATGTTGCTGCTGCTGATCCTTTCAACGGCAACGACGCGAGCGCAGGAGGTCGCTCTGAAGACCAACTTACTGGGATGGGCTTCCACATCAGCCAACGCCGGCATCGAAATCGGCACGGGCAAGAAAACAACCTTCCAACTCTTCGGCACCCTGAACCCCTGGAAGTTCTCGGGCGACAAGAAGATGAGATTCTGGAATGTTATGCCAGAATACAGATGGTACACCTGCCAGAAGTTTGGAGGCCATTTCTTCGGAATCCATGCCCTAGGCGGTGAATACAACATTAAAAACATTGACATGCCCTTCGGCATCCTGCCGAAAACTCTGGAGGGCAGGCACTATGAAGGCTGGTATGTTGGTGGAGGCCTCACTTACGGCTATCAGTGGTTACTCAATAAGCACCTCAATTTCGAAGGCTCTATCGGTTTGGGATATGCCTACAGTCCTTACAAGCTTTACGGACGATGCGAAAAATGTCTCGACAAAGACAACCGCAACTATGTAGGCCCTACAAAAGCCGCACTATCTCTCATATACGTGTTCTAAGAATATAACTTAACAGTAGTTTTAAACTGACAATATAAACACGTAATAACTAGACAGAATACAAAAAATTTAGGGAAATCATAATATGGATAAAATGAAGCTTTATGCGGTCATTTCGCCCCTCTGCATACTCTTTTCTCAGAGCATCATGCCTGCTCAGGCTCAACAGCTGGCAGGGGGTAAGATTCAGGTAGACAGCGTCTTGGCACGCAAGAACGGCAACCGGATGGACGTTGCCTTCCGTATGAATCTGAACGATTTGAAGATGAAATCAGAGCAGCAGATTGTTTTCACACCGGTAATGGTAGGAACTGATTCTATCGCTCTCAACCCTATCATCATCCAGGGTAGAAACCAGGCTGTAAGATACCGCCGACTTGCCGACAGCAAGAAGAATCCGCAGGCACAGATTCTTACCCGCAAGAACAAGACCAGTCAGCAAGTTTACTTCGCCCAGTCTGTTCCTTATCAGAAATGGATGAAGAAGTTCAAACTCTCGGTAAAGGAAGATCTCTGCGGATGCGGCAACCTGATAGAACAGGACAATACGCCGATTGCGGATATCGACCGTACACCGAAGATTACGAAGGATTTCTTCGTGCAGCCGAAGGCGGAAGCCAAGAAGGTGAGAGCCGAAAAGGGTGAAGCTTATCTCAGCTTCAAGCTCAACAAGAGTAATATTCTTGCCAACTTCCGTGAGAATGCTACTGAACTGAAGAAGATTACTTCCACCATCGACCTGGTGAAGAACGATAAGAACGTTGAAATCACAGATATTGATATCCACGGTTTTGCTTCGCCTGATGGTTCGTATGCCAACAACAAGCGCCTTGCCAACGAGCGTGCAGCTGCCCTCCGCAACTATGTGAGCAGCCTCTACACCATAAACAGCAAGCTCTTTACCTATCAGGCTACACCGGAAGACTGGGAAGGATTCAAGAAGAAGATCCAGGCTAGTCATCTGGCTGATAAGGAAGCAATTCTCGAGATAGCTAACTCCTCGCTGGCTCCCGACGATAAGGACCTGAAGATCAGAAAGCTCCATCCGGCAAGTTACCGCTACATCCTGGATCATATCTATCCTCGTCTCCGTCATAGCGACTATACGGTAACCTACACGGTTCGTCCGTTCAGCATCGAAGAGGCAAAGGAGATATTGAAGACCAAGCCTCAGCAGCTTTCTCTGCAGGAGATGTTCCTGGTGGCACAGACTTACGAGCCGGGTTCGCCAGAGTTTAACGAGGTATTCGACATTGCAGTCCGTCTCTTCCCAGATGATGAGGCTGCGAATCTCAATGCCGCCTGCACCGATTTACAGAAAGGCGATCTTACTTCTGCCGAAAAGCATCTTGCCAAGGCAGGCAACTCGAAAGAGGCAGAGCGTGTAAGAGATGTCTTCAAGCAGATAAAGGAATTGGAATAACAGAAAATTAGAGAATAACGATTATAAACAAGCTTAACTTTTAAGATTATGAAGATTAAACATTTTTTTGGCTTGGCTGTCATCGCAGCTATGACAGCAAGCTGTTCAAGCAATGAGGACCTGGGAACCGCAGGTCCAGGTACTGGTACTAATGAAACTGGTGTTGGTTATGCAACTTTCACCATCAACTTGCCTTCGGTAAGTGGCTCTCGTGCTGCAGGTGATCCTACAATGGAAGAAGGAGATGCAAAAGAGTATGCTGTAAATAGCGCAACTGCCCTTATCTTCCAGAAGTATGGTGCAGATGAAGGCTCTTACAAGTTTGTTGAGAGCGTAGATTTACCTACAGCTGCTGCAGATTGGACAGACGATGAAACAGATGGTATCACAACAACTTCTAAAAAGCTGGTAGCAAAGCTTACCAATGTGGATACCAAGAATCAATATTGTGTTTTGGTTTTGCTTAATAACAATAAAACTGATGGAGTAAAGGTACCATTGCCTACTGCTGGTCAAAGTTATAATGAGTGGAACAGCAAAATTTTGACTCCTTCAGTAGACGATTTGGCGGCTGATAATGACTTCTATATGGCTAATGCTCCGTTGAAAGGAACTGCCTCACCAACAACTTTGGTAAATATTGATAAAGAAAATATTTATCCTACCAAGGAAAAAGCAGAGGCAGGAACTAGTGCCGCAACAGTTTTTGTAGAGCGTGGTGTAGCAAAGATATCTGTTGCTGATCCTACTCCTACTGATTCAAAAACAGTAAAAGATAAGGCAACAAAAGCTGATACAAAGAGTTCTGTAAAATTCAACAACTGGGCTTTAGATATCACAAACAACAAGACATACGCTGTTCATAATATTGATGGTTTGAGCACAGATTTCTCTGCCATTTGGACTACTCCTCGTTTCTTGGGAACTAATGGTCGAGTTTATTGGGGTAAGGATCCTAACTACGATAATGAGGATCTCAAGAAAAATGATGCTACTGGTGATGACTTAAGAGACGAAGAATTCAAAAAAATCAAAGCTACAAGCGAAATCGTTAAAGCCTTTACCGAGTCAGCATATTGCTTAGAGAACACCTTCAACTTGGCAAACATGTATCAGGGTCAGACAACCCGTGTTATCTTCAAGGCAACATATACTCCTAAGGATGATGGAGGCAATTCCCTTGCAGATGATGATAAAACATTCTACACCATCGGCAATATGACAACTATCCTGAATACGGATAAGTTGAAGACTGCTGTAAATGCTGTTGCAAATCCAGTTCTCCCAACAGGTTATACTATTGACTATACAAATTTCATGACGAAAGAAGGTTCACATGTGATTACTTTGGAAGATATCAAGGATTCTTCTGATAAACCTCTTGTTGCCGATAAAGATTATAGTGGTAAGACTGGTGACCAAATCGTTGCCGATATCAATACTAAACTCGGCTTGACTGATGGAGGAGGACGTGACGAAGCAAAGGTTGGTATCAATACCTATCTTCAGGGTGTTACATACTATATCGCTCGTGTTAAGCACTTCGGTGAAAAGACTCCTTGGGTTTCTGGTTCTGCCTATGACGGACATAACGATTTGTATCTTGGTCGTTATGGTATGCTCCGTAACAACTGGTATGATTTGGAAGTTGGCAACGTCTATGGCCCTGGCTACCCTGGTGTACCTCCAGTAGACCCAACTCTGCCAGATGATGAGAATGAGAAGTATCTCAGCGTCAGCGTGAAGATCCTTTCTTGGGCTAAGCGTTCTCAGAAGGTCGATTTGTAATCCATTACACATTATTATATATAGCTCAGCCGCTCTAGCGCTTAGGAGCGGCTGGCTATATCGGAAGAATAAGAATCAATTTATACACTTTACTTTTTCATAAAACAGATAAGCATCATGGCAAACAAGAAGTTTAACAGTTGGATCAAGAATATATGCATGGGATGGGGATTCATCATGGCGGGCAGTATGCTCAGCAGCTGCAACGACTTGATGCACGACGACCTGCCTCCTTGTGACATGGGTGTTGACTTGCAGTTCAAGTACGACTACAACGTGCAGCGTGCCGACATGTTCAATGATCATGTGGGCGGACTCAGCGTATTCGTATACGACGAGCAGGGCAACTTCATTGCTCGCCATGATGCCTATAACGATGCGGTATCACAGCCGCTCAAGGACCCTAACTATGCCATGCGAATCAATCTGGAACCGGGCAAATACAGATTCGCAACCTTCGCCTTCCAAAAGAAATACGAAGATGCACTCGCGCAGCCAGGTGCCAAATTCCAGATAGCTCTGCCACAGCAGGGTGACAACATCACCGCCCTCCATGCACGACTCGACCGCGAACAGGGCAAGGTGAACAACCAGAGCCAACCGCTCGATACACTCTGGCAAGGACTCAGCAACGAACTGGTTGAAGTAAAAGACCTGCAGGTTACACGCCATACCATCGGTCTGGTTCGTGATACCAAGCAGCTCACCATCAGCCTGCATCAGACCGACGAGCCTGCCAACATCAATGCCGATGACTTCAGTTATCAGATAACCAATGCCAACGGCGATATCAGTTACGACAACTCTCTCCTCCCCGACGAGGAGTTGACATATACCCCATACTACACCTGGACCACTGAGTTTAAGGATACCGAGGGCAATGTAAAGGAGCGCACCGCTCATGCCGCCCTCATGTTCTCCCGACTCATCTGGCATCCGGCAGCAGAAAACGACAAGAACGCCATCCTCACCATCACGAACAAGACTACAGGCGAAGAGGTGGCACGCATCAATCTTGCTGACTGTCTGGCTCAAGGCCGTGGCGCCTTCGAAGCCCGCCATTATTCAGAGCAGGAATTCCTGGACCGAGAGTACGACTACAAGCTCGACTTCTTCCTCCAGGGCAACAAGTGGAGATATGCGGAAATTAGAATCTCCATCCTGGATTGGGTCAAGCGCATCCAGCGTGTCGATTTCTAACCGTTTCAGGTGTCAGAGCCCCTTCCGGGCATTTAACTCATAAGAGTATTTGACTTTAAAAATTGGAAACAATGAAAATACGAGATTTCATTTTAAGTTTAGTTAGTTGGTTTATATTGTTGGTTACAGTAAGTTGCTCTGACGAACTTGGAGGCGAGCGCGCTCCCATTTCGTCAGAAAGCAACTTGCATGTACTCGTGCCAACCGTGCTCAGCAGCCGCGGCACCCGTACCGACGATGCTTCCGGCCTTCCTACCTATAATGCTACGGTAGATGAATGCCAGATCAACGACCTGACCCTCTATGCTTTCCCTGTCCCTACAGGAAATGGAAATGATGGCAAGCTCCTGGTAGAGACGCTCCCTGCCCCACTGGCTACAATGATGGTAGAGCCGCATGTTGCTAACTATCAGCTCAATATCGAGCCGGGCACTTACCATATCTATGTGGTTGCCAATATGAACAAGGTGTTGAGTGGTAAGAATATCCAAACTGAAGATGAACTCAAAGATATAGTACTGGGGTATGGCGTTGGAACAGTACCGGGAATGCCTGTTTCTACAAACATCCCGATGATTTATGAACCTGAGAAGGATGCCGCAGGCAATCTCGCTGAAACCGAGATTAAAGCAGCGGGTGATAAATATACCGAGGTGGCAGCTAACCTGAAATTTACATGTGTAAAGGTTAAGCTCAACCTCATTATGGACCCAACTGCGAGCGATAATCTTTATGACAAGAGCTATAGCATAACAGATATTGTTGCACAGAAGCTTACTCCTTCTACCCATTTATTATGGGATGGTAAGTTTACCCAGAAAGAGTCAGATGTAACTTCAGAATATGCTAAAGGCATAGATACACCTCTTTATAATAGTACTCCTACAGGCGACGCAAGCAAAGGATGTTATTATCAGAAAGATGAATATGATATCATTGAAGCTAACAAAAATGTAGCTAACGAAGATGTTGTGAAAATCGCTGATGCTTATAAGGATAAGGGTAAACCAATCCCTGCGAACTTTAAGCAATGGCTTTTTCAAGGTACCTACTATCTGCCAGAGCGTTATATCTCTAAGGTAGAGGAACAGTCGGTATTGAAGATTAACGGTATGGTTAATAGCAGCAACAAGAATCAATATACCATCAAGCTGGGACATAAGCAGAACGCATCAGATGCTCTGCCTACATTCCCTCGTGGAACCTATTATGAAATAACAGGTATGCTGAAGAGCTATGGCGATATGGATCTTGACTGCGATGTGAAAGTGGACGATTGGAAGCCAGTAGAAATCAATGCCGATTTCTACCATACTAATTTATGGGTTAACAAGGCCGAGGCAGAAGTCTCTTCTACAAAGAGTGATACCATCTCTTATAAATCAAGCGAAACTGTTGTAGACTTTGGCTGCATTGACACCAAGACTGTTGGTGAAACAAATCAAGATATTATCGTTGTAACAAAAAGAGATGGCAACAATATTATCTTTGGTATCAATCCAGATATACCAATAGATAAGTTTCCAAAGAACTCTGCAGGAAAGAGAGAAGGAATCGCTAGAGTTTATTTGATGGCTAACAACATCAAGAAGTATATTAATGTACACTATGATGTTACTCCTTATTTTAAGGTGAGCCCAAAGAACGTAGTTATCTATTGGGATATAGATCCTGACGGAAAGCAGGTTTTAGAGAAACACTTTGTGGTAGAAACCAACCTGGGTGGATTGAAAGCATATCAGAACATCAATGGTACGCAAATTAAAGTTTCTTCTGGTTCTACAGTAAATGTTGGTGGTGATGCCCCTTCACGCCTGGAGATAAACTATACCAACGAACCGGTAGAAGAGGAAGGAATAAAGGTATATGGAAAGTACGTGATGAAGGTAAAGGAAACCAAAGATCCTAAGACGACTACCGTTTATAACTTCACACTTTTTCCGCTAAACAACATTTCTGGTGACGAGGTTGCTTCGCAAGAAGTTACAGTTACAGTAAAACCAAAGTTCGGTCCTTATCGTATCTACATGCGAGCTATCAATAATATATGTAACTGGGATGGTAATGAAAGCGGAACCGCTAATCTAGGTGTCATTTTTGCAGAACAAAAAACAGAATATACTGGAGAAGACGGCAGTTATAATGATACCTATAATTTCAATTGGTATGATGGTTGGACTGATAAAGATGTAAGTAAAAACGAAAATAGTGAAGATAATAAACGTATTCAAAATGGTAGACATAAAATGTATATGTATACACAGCTTGGTGAGAATGATGAGCATAGTACTACCGTTAAAGATGACGCATATGTATGGATATTTTCAGAAAAATTCCCTGGTGACCAAATGACAGGTGATGTAAATAATGCTGGATGGTATTATAAAGATATGGAATTTAATGCATATAGCAAGTATGCTGAAAATAAAGCGGCAGGTACAAAAAAGCAAATTAAACCAGGTCAAACGCTAGTTATATTTGGTACTGGCGAGAATCATGGCAATGATAAGACTGGTTGTACTCCACACCGTTTTCCTCATACCATGGACCCAGGTATTCCTTTGTTCAACTACGAAGATCGTGAAGGCTGGTATCTCTATGACCCTACCTGCATTCCATATTATCGAGTATATGATGACAAGCCGACTATTATAAATGTTGACTATGTGATATATACTAAAAGTGATATTACTAAATGGAAAATCGATTTTGGAAAGAAGAATAATAAATTCGAATCGTATACTTTGGAATGTAACTCTGATAAGTTCAAGCAAAAAAGCGAAGATGTTGGAAATGGTTGGAAACGTACAATTCTCAGTTTCAAAGCACCTAAGGGCGAATACGAAAAAGCAATAATGGTTAGCATTAGTGGAAACAATGATCAGATGCTCTTCGGTGGTGACAGCTACCCATGCACCTACAATGCAGCTACCAAACAATACCAGATATTCGGTTATTACGATGGTAGCTGGCATGAAGGCAAACCGTCAGGAGTTTCTAAATAGTAAAGATAGAAAATATAATGATGACAAGAATAAAGACTTTAATGATATGGATAGGATTGCTCTTAAGCCTTGCATCATGTAAGGACTCTTTAGAGGCAATTACTCTCGGTGGGGACGAACTCCCTACCGAGGGAGTTACGCTGAGCATACAATTGCCTAATTTCACTCCTCAGGAAATCTCAACCCGGGCTGGAGGCGAAACTACAGAGAGCATTACTTCTCTGTGGCTTGTATGCTATGGCACTTCAGACAATTATCTTGATATGCAGGATTGTACAAAAGCTTATGCTGATGCAACTGCTGATGCAGATGGTTACAGGAAAATCAAAACGAACCTTCCTAAAGGTACAGAAACGGTACATTTGGTTGCCAACGTTCCTGGCTTGACAAAAGAACAGGCTGCAAAGCTTGACGCGATGGAAGATATCACTCCTGATTTATCAAAGCCAATCTGTTGGGGCAAAGCTACACTTAGCAAACTGATGAACGACAGCAAGATTTCGCTAACCCGTCAATGTGCAAAGATTACATGCACGGTAGATGCAGCCGTAAGTGATTTCGAAATCACAGACCTTCATGTATGGCATTCTGCTAGCAAAGGTTCTATTGCGCCAGCTAAATACGAAGAATCTACCAATGAAAACTTGGCAGAAACTACAGATTTGATGGATGACACCAAACCTATTGCTGGAGGTCCTGCTGCTGTAGTTGCAGTAAATGAAACTTCTGCAGGCAAGGCTGACATCATTATCAAGGCTAAATATAAGGGTACAGAAGGCTTCTATAAAGTAGCCCTCTATTATAAAAAAGATGATGGCAAAACTGCACAATATGCATTGGTACGTAACCACAACTATATCGTGAAGGTTAAATCTGTAAACGATGCGGGCTACGCTACTGAAGAAGAAGCATTAAAGGCTGAGCCAGAAAATCGACTGATGGTAACCGTGGTAGATGATAACCCGGAGATTGTAGATATGATTGCCTGCAAAGACTACGAACTGGGTGTTTGTGGTACACAGACGGTTGATGCTTCAATTACAACTATTCCTATCACTTTGGTTACAAATCTTAAAACAAAGAATACAACAGATAATAATCTCTATAAGGTTGATATCAGCGATGATGCGCAATCGTGGATAACTGGCTGGTCACAAGGTAGCAAGTCAACCACAACAAGTCCTGACGAATCGGCACCATCAGGAACCATGTTTGTTCTCAACCTCACTTTGGTTGCAAACAACAAATCGGAGAAGCCTCGGGAAGGTACGATTACCATCACTTCCGGTGACTTGAAAAGAACCATCTTGATTCATCAGGAAGGTTACGACTTTAAACGTGCTAAAGATCGACAGGTACTCATTAAGTTAAAAGATAGTGATACTCCTTTCGCTTACTTTGCTTGGCTTGATTCAAAAATGCACGGTGTTAAACCTAGCGAGAATAAGGTCAATAATCAGGAAAAGACCAGAAACCAGGGCTTGCACTTCAGCGTAGGAGATAATACTATCTCTTATTTGATACCAAAGAAAGATGGTGACCAATTCGTGAATAAATCTGACAAAATCAGTTATTCGGATGAAGTTTACGAAGGCAATAACTATTATAAAGTTACATTGAACACCAATAACTACGATTTATGGATAGACGAAGAAGGTTTTGTCATCCAGAATACTGAAGATGCTGATCATCCGTTTACCATCAAATACCCGATCTATCATGCTGGTGTATTTGGAGAAATTAAAAATCTGGGAGACGAACAGTTGGGTGAAAAAAAAATAGGTTGGTACTACTACGGAGTAGTGAAGATTTCGGTAGATGAACCATCAGTTGATGGTAAAACTACTACGTATAAAAAGACATACTACATGTTAGACCGTAATCTAGGCGCATCCAACAGCGATTTCTATTCGCCAGGTTCTGCCAATATTGCCAATGATAAAGGTTCTATAGGTGGATATTTCAAGATATCAAATGATAAAAAAAGTAACGCCTATATCGACAAGTATGTAATCGGCAATTTTAGAGTTCCAAAGGGCAACGAGCTAGAGGCTATTGCGAATAAAGCCTCAGTAGATCCGTTGGAAACATCTACAGGTGAACCGTATAATTGTATTCGCATCCCGACAGAGTCTTCGCAGAAGGATTACATCTATATCCCAATCAGCGGATATTACGAGAGCAACAGCTTCAAGGATGAATATCACGCAAATCTATGGAGCCAGTCTTTGTTGTCGGGCTATCAGGGCTTCAGTGAAAGCAGTAAAGAATATGGCTTCTGGTATCTTTATCTGGATATCTATAATAAGATAAAGACTATCACAAATACCCGTTTCGTTCAGGGATATGATGGCAGTAGCACAGGCCGCTTCAAGGCGATGCCTATCCGCTTGATATACGTTCCATAAACATAAGATGAGTGATAAATATAATAACATCTTTTACTTATATATAAATAAAGTTTAAAAACAGCAGTTTTACAAAGAAGGGTTGGATTTTCGTGAGAAAGTCCAGCCCTTCTTTTTGTCAGGATACTCCTGACAAGGGGTCAAGACGTCACTGAGAGGTTATTATGCTAGTACTGATGTGGTAAAGGCGCTTCCATCGCTTATTGAGGGTGAATGAGAGCAAGAAAACGAATGAATGAGAGTAAGAAGAGGGGTAAAACAAGGATTTTAACCTACTAAAACAGTTCTTTCAACTAAGAAAAGAAACATTTATACTTAGATAAAATCTCCGTTCATCGACGTTGAACCGCGGTTCAACGTCGATGAACGGAGATTTCAATAGGGTTAAAGAACATTTTATCCTATAATCAACCAAGACTTTTCCCGAGATTAACCCATTATTAATACAGCAAGAAGGAAGAAAGGAGATAAGAGGAAGCCTGAAAAGAAATAAAAGGAGGAGAGAAAAGAAATAAGAGAAGGGAGAAAAGAAATAAAAGGTATAAGGAAATGAGATAAGGGGCATAAATGAAGAAAAGATGTTTTTAATTTGGTGGTTTCACCATTTATTCGTATCTTTGCCAACAAAGAGAATATCACTTAAAAGAAAGGCGAGCAATTATGGCAAGAAAACTATATCCGATAGGATTACAAACTTTCGAACGAATCAGAGTGGAAGATAGGTTCTACATCGACAAGACGGAATATGTATATCGTATGGCACATACTGATGGTACTTATTTCTTCCTGAGCCGTCCACGCCGTTTCGGAAAGTCGCTGTTGCTGACTACCATGAAGAGCTATTTTGAAGGAAAGAAGGAGCTTTTCAAAGGACTCGCCATCGAAAAGCTGGAAAAGGATTGGATAAGCTATCCGGTGCTGCATTTCGATATGAGCATGGGCAAACACATGGAGATAGCCCAGCTGGAAAGATATTTCGACCAGCAACTTGCAGAACAAGAGCAGAAATGGGGCATTACGAATCCGGCTGTTGATGCCAACGTCCGCCTCATCTCACTTATCCAGACTGCCTATAGGGAAACTGGCAAGCAAGTGGTAATACTGATTGACGAATATGATGCCCCTTTGCTTGATGTGGTGCACGAGGATGAAAAACTGGAAGAACTTCGCAACGCCATGCGCAATTTCTACAGTCCGCTAAAAGGATGCGAGAAATTGCTCCGCTTCGTATTCCTCACAGGCATCACCAAATTCTCTCAGCTCAGCATCTTCAGCGAATTGAACAACATCACCAATATCAGTATGGACGAGCCGTATGCCGGCATTTGCGGAATTACGGAAGATGAACTGGTGAACGGAATGCGGAATGACATAGAGGCACTTGCTGAAAAATTAAACTTATCGTATGAGCAGACGTTAGCTAAGTTAAAGGATAATTATGACGGCTATCATTTTACATGGCCTTCTCCAGACGTTTATAATCCGTTCAGCTTATTAACCTGCTTTGCCAAGCAGAAGATTGATTCCTACTGGTTTGGATCAGGCACTCCTACTTATCTGATCAATATGATGCGCAATTTCAACTTTCTGCCAGCGAACCTGGGCGAGAGCATGGAAGCCGGAAAGGATGACTTTGATGCTGCCACGGAAACCATGACCACCATCATGCCGCTGCTCTATCAGAGTGGCTACATCACCATCAAGGATTATGATGAAGAAACGGAACTCTATACCCTAGCCATTCCCAACAAGGAAATAAGAGTTGGATTGTACAGAAGTTTGTTGCCTCATTACTTGACCTCAAAGACTGCAATGTGCAATACCACCATCGCCAAGATGTCGGTGCTTATTAAACAGCGCAAGATAGACGAAGCATTACTGTTGCTGAAATCGTTTTGGGAGACTGTGCCTTATTGCAACAACACCCATTACGAAGGTCATTACCAGCAAACGATGTATATCATCTTTGCCTTGCTCACGAATTTCAGGATTATAGTGGAGCAACATACGTCAAAGGGGAGAATTGATATAACCATGGAGACGGACGATACTATCTATGTAATGGAGCTGAAGTTTGGAAAGACTGCCCAGGAGGCTCTTGAGCAGATAGAAAGCAAGCATTATGCCGATGCCTTTGCCATGAGCGGCAAGGAAATTATCAAGGTAGGTATGAGCTTCAATATCAAAGAAGACAACACCATCGTGTTCGATTTCTTGAAGCATTTGGAATTAAAGCTGCCTTGATACTGTCGTTAGCTAATGTAAAGGCACAGACTATTTCATCCTTACCACTTCTTTCAGTTGCAAAGAAATATGTCTTCCCTAATAATTGCCCATCATAGAGACAAGCCTCTCGATGAAAGAAGTCATCAAGGTCTTTATCGCCACAGCTAAAAGTATCAAGCTCCTCTTTTGTCGTAACTCGATAAAGAGAGCAATTACTTTGCAAAAGGACTCTTTCCTCCATGCGCTTTCAAATTAGCAGTTGAACGAATCAAAATCTTCTCAACATCATCAAATGACATTCGCAATGCCTTTCTTTGTGGATTGCGTTCATTCTCCTCTGCCTCACGAACAAATCGTTCAGCGGTCTCACCTGTCAAAACAGGAATGCTTCTTATCTCTAATGCCATAATCTTCTCCTTTTAAATGTTTAATAATGTCGCAAAATTACACATATTCTTCGAAACCACCAAGAAAATCACAAGAAATCTGCAAGTTATCAGCAAATAACCACGAAATCAACCGTAAACTATAAACTATTAACTGTAAACTATAAACTGCTATTCCCAGGCGGTCCCATCCCGCACAACATGGCGCAGACCAGAAGCAAGTTGTAATAAGGCGGTCTCATCCCGCACAATATGGCGAAGACCTTTGATGGTCCGCCAACCTTAGAGCGTAGCGGTTCCGAGCACCGAGTAGGGCGGTTTCCCTCTTCTTCCCTGAGGGGAGAAGACCGAGATGAGAGGTGGAGCCTTCCTTAAGGGTAAGGAAGGACGGGTAGGTTTTCGAAAAAAGGTAAGGAAGGACGGTTACATCCTTCCCATTTCGAGAAGGGTTTCTGTCCCTTGTGAGGGGAACCGAAGGGGTCGTAAAGACTTGAAGAAGAACGAGATGAGTTCCTTCTGCTACTTATTATAATCAATAGTTACGACATCTTAAACTATTAATTAAGATGATTATTTCCTTGATTCCGCAATAATAACTCCACGAAATCTTTTATATTTACAACAAAAATGCGAGGAAATTCAACCTCATTGAGAATTTTAAAGTGAGCATCATTACTCACTATACAACTTGCACCAGCAGAAAAAGCACAATCTACAAATTTGTTGTCATCCTCATCAGCTTGAATGAGATGCAACTTATAATAGGGTGTTACGAATTCCACATTCTTTTGACTTAGAATCACAGACACAACATTACTGGCAATATTTGCATTAGTCTTCTGCTCAATGATTTCTAAATACTCCTCAATAATTTCATTTGTAACGCACAAGGTCAATTTACCTTTCAAGAAATCATCCCAAATCTTACGATAAGGGCTTATCCTTGGAAGGCTCATCAATAAGCAATTAGTATCAAGAACTATCTTTCTCATTTGCCAGAAGTACGTAAATGTTCATTACCCCAGCTCTCTATGGTATCAAGAGTTATACTTCCATTATCGCACAACTCATCAATCCCCTCATCAACCTTCTTTGCAAAGTATTGAGAGAGAACATTTTCAAGATTATCTAATTCCTGTGGAGTCTTGATATAAGACATCATTTGAAGAATCTTCATCTGAGCAGGGTTAAATACAGTCTGTTCCATTCTATTTCAATTAAACGTTCAACTTTGCCGCCAAAGTTACACTTTTTTCTCGAAACCACCAAGCAATTAACAAGAAATCTGCAAGTTATCAGCAAATTACCACGAAATCAATCGTAAACTATTAACTGTAAACTATTAACTGTAAACTATAAACAGCTGTTCCCTACCTCAGCAAGCTATAGTAAGGCGGTCCCATCCCGCACAACCATGGCGAAGACCTTTGATGGTCCGCCAACCTTAGAGCGTAGCGGTTCCGAGCACCGAGTAGGGCGGTTTCCCTCTTCTTCCCTGAGGGGAGAAGACCGAGATGAGAGGTGGAGCCTTCCTTAAGGGTAAGGAAGGACGGGTAGGTTTTCGAAAAAACTACTTCTTTGCCAAAGAAGAGCCAGAGCAATTCGAAAGTGCATACGTTCCAATCACCCCATAAATTAAATTCATTTTTATTGTTCCTCATCTTCCCAGAACTCAGGAAGAAGAGTATAATACTTATCCTCAGGCGTAGAATCTATGTGCTTCAACACATAACAAAGCCAACGCTCAGGATTTTTATCTAGCACCTTACGCTGTAATGGTGATATACCAAAACCAGTACATAAACCTATATCCACTTATCCAAATAACATTTAAAATCCTCTATACCTATAACCTCCACTTTAGGAAAAGGAATATTTTCCAGGACCTTAAAGTGCTTGTCTTCTGTAACAATACACTTTGCATTTGCAGCAATGGCACAATCTACAAACTTATTGTCATCTTTATCTGCCTCAATTAAAGCAAAAGTATAATGAGGATCTTTGCGAATTACATTGGGTCTAGTCAATATAGCATAAACGATGGCCTCAGAAACTTGAGGGGATATATTACGAGATAAAACCTCTGAATACTCCTCTATTATTTCATTGGACACACAAAGGTTATAATCGCCACTAAGAAAAGCATTCCACACCTTACGATACGGACTTCTAGGGGCGATTGACATAATCAAACTATTTGTATCCAATACAATATTCATAACCTAAAGATTATAATATTGGTTTATTGTACGGAGTACGTTCATGGAGATGCCGGAAACTCTCGATACGTTCTTCATTCAGGGTTCCTTCATTCCACATCCTATCTAATTCAGCATCAGCCATCTGAACAAAATAATCGGAGATTACCTTATTCAAATCTCGCAAAGCCTCAGGAGTCTTGATAAATGACAGCATATCGAGGATTTGCAATTGAGCTTGATTCATTGTTGCTACCTGTGCCATAATAATTCATTTTATTAATATCTAACCGCAAAGTTACACTTTTTTCTCGAAACCACCAAGCAATTAACAAGAAATCTGCAAGTTATCAGCAAATAACCACGAAATCAATCGTAAACAATAAACTATTAACTGTAAACTATAAACTGCTATTCTATAATGAATTGTGCATGCAAAGTTAAGAAAAAAACAATATTCAAAGGCAAAAAACAAGAAAAATCTCAGAAACTTATAATCTTTTATAAAAAGAACAATATATTACACCTTTTCTTACGTAATCTAGATTTTTTTGTTAACTTTGCAGGAAAAGTACAATATAATACACTACTTGATATGAAAATTCAAGAAGTAATGAAATTGCAGCGTAAGAGTCTGATATCCATTAATATGAATAGGAGATTCCTAGATATAGGAGGCTAATAGAAATGAAAAAAGAATCAAAAGGAAACCAAGCAAAATATGTAGAACTCAATTTGTTTCCTGAGGAAAAAGAGGATCATCAGAAAGACTCTATCTCTTCAGAAGACATGGAAAGCGATACTTCTCCAGACAAAGAGTATGACTTGACTGATTTGTTTGAAAGACTTTCCAAATCAGCTTTTCGCAGCCGTTTCCATCTCTCGAAGAAGGATAAGGAATATATTGCAGAAAAGGGTTTGGCTACCATCCGTAAGCATGCGGAGGATTTCGTTGCCAAACGCCTTGCTCCTGCTGTGATTCCCAATGACGGCAAGCAGACGCCTATGAGAGGGCATCCTGTATTCATTGCCCAGCATGCTACAGGCTGCTGTTGCCGTGGTTGTTTCTTCAAATGGCATCATATACCTGCCGGAAGACAGCTGACAGGAGAAGAACAGCAGTATGCTGTAGCAGTTCTGATGGCATGGATTGAAAAACAGGTTTAAAAAGCATGAAGTTTTAGCAGCAAAGTTTAAATTATTTATCCATTGTTGTCAATTTTGCAGAATCTTTAGTCAAAATTGGCAAAAACTGTTTACTCCAAATCTACAAACCGGGTTGGCACGTAACTTGCTCCTACATAGAGTGAAAGCCGAAGCCGAAAGGGCAAGGGGAACGACAAGAACCCTAAGTAATGACAGTTGAGGGTTTCTAGAAATCCTTGAACCTCGTAAGCCGAAGCAATCGTTATTAAAAAGGATAAATTAAAAACAATGAGAAATCCCGACTGAGCCGGAAGGCGAAGAGAGGACGAGAAAAATAGAATTAGGAGGTTTTACATGATGTTGTTAGCTCGTAGAAATAACAGTGTTTCAAATTGGTTGAACAGTTGGTTTAATGACAACTTCTTTGATACAAGCTTGATGCCACGCATGAACGCAACAGCTCCTGCAGTCAACGTCAAGGAAAGTGCTACAGCTTATACGATGGAGGTTGCAGCTCCTGGTTTGAAGAAAGATATGGTCAAGATGAACATCGATAAGGATGGCTATCTGAATGTATCCATCGAGAACAAGGATGAGAAGAAGGAGGAGAAGAAGGAAGAGCATTACTTGCGTCGTGAGTTCTCTTACAGCAGCTACTCTCAGAGTTATGCTTTGCCAGAGGATGCTGATCAGGAGAAGATTTCCGCTGAGGTCAGTGACGGTGTCTTGAAGATTGAGATTCCTAAGATTGCCAAGGAGGAGAAGAAAGACGATGTTAAGCACATTGAGGTTAAGTAATCTTTCTTGAAGTGCTATGCAGCTTTCAAGATACATTCATTGCATCGAGAAAATAATTAAAACTGGGGGCTAGTCCTGATTATGGGGCTAGCCCTTTTTTTAAACGAATAATTAGATGAATTAAAGCAACCTTGCTGTCAGTAATAATGTCAATATGAGCTTAGCCACTCTTAAACCTATTGCCCTTACGCATATTTGTGCAAATATAATTTTAGATAGTCCAAATTTGTTGCTTAATAGAATGTCCTCGTATGATAACCTTCTCTTAAAATATTATTTGAAATAGTCAAACAGAAAAATTGGGAAAGCATTGAGTACAGCTACTTTGCAATCTTCGGTATTCACATACTGTTCTACTTGTGAGTTGAATAAATAGTATCATACTTCGAATGCGTTACCTCTAAACATTTTTTCTATATTATGCCCGAATCTCAACTCTTTTTGAGTGCAGTCGCTCAACGGCTTGATTTTGTTGTCTTGCAAGATGAAATTGCAATCTGGACGAAGCAAGTCGTTGGTCATCAGATAGGTGTTGTGTGATGACGTAAAAGCCTGACATGGAAGGGAAAAGAGGGTTTTGCAAACCTCATAAGAGAGTCTGAAATGATAGAAAGCATCAAATTCATCTATGAAAACGAACGATGCTTTTGTCATCTGTTTCAGCCAGTAATATAGCAGCATCAGAGATTGAGTACCCGTTGATGCAATCTTATCGAAAGGAATGCGACCTAATCCAAATACGCAATACAACTCTTTATCATCATCCTTTGGCTCCTGAAACTCAAAACTTTGTCCGCTTACCCGATGGATGAATTCCTCAAAGTCCCGAGTCAGCTTCTTCTTGATGATATACTCATCGAGATTTGCCGGAGCAGTAGCCAACCCCATAAACTCATTTTTTTCAACACTTCTGAACCATAACATTGAGTTTACGAATTGCTGCAGTTTCAGAAGATAATGTTCCTTGGCAAGAGGATAGGAAGTAAGCAGAAAGTTTACGATGGATACATTATTGGCGTTATTGGCAAGGTTTGCCTTCACCGCAGAATCCATCGGGAATTCAACATCATCCAATGTCAAGACAGAATTCTTGTTGCAGAAAATAAGCTTGTTATTCACAACAAGTTCTTCTTCCTCCAGTTTTCCATCAGGTGATTTGCTATATGTATATAGTAACGTATTATCTCTAAACTTGAATGTATATTCAAATTTTACGGGGAAGTTCAACTTTCCCGTATATGTAAAGTTATCATAATAGTTCACCTTCTTCCACTTCTGTGAAAGATGATTGGTAATGTCGAAGATGGCCATTGCAAAGTTCGACTTGCCAGAACCATTAGGTCCATATACGATGCCATTCTTGATGATACCATCTTTAATGGCAAAAGTATTGAACGAATAGTTACTTGGTTTCGACAAATCCCATTCTATACGATTGGCAAATCCTCTATAGTTCGTTACGGCAAATTTTACTAGCATGCTTATATATACTTTATTTTTAATTGATAACAATTTTGTTGGTGCAAAGCTAATACACACTTAAACAATGCAAACTATCTTTTATTATAATGTCAAGTGCAGCTAAGCAGTTGCAAAGATATACAAAATATCAATACGCCGTAATTTTTTTACGGATATTTAAGATAATAATCCTTGCAATACAATTTATATGCTTTATTTTATTTTTGAACATCAATAATCAGTAGTTGTACAAACTTAGAACAGAACCATTTGTGCCTTCTCCTTCATAATCTCCAGAAAGCGGAAGTTGACTGCAGATATTGCAGATTTCTGCATCATCCAAATGTTCTGTTAACTCCAGATGAAATCCCCAACTGGTAGCATGCAAATCCCAGACACCATAACCGCATGCGTTGACTGCTGTAATGATGGTATCTTGAAGTTGCCATATTTCCGTGAAGTCTCTCATCCTTTCTTTACCACCCACTTAAAGTTTTCCTTTCCTGCTCCTATTTCAAAGTGAAGCTTGGCAATACCGAGGTCCATCTTGGTATATCCTACCATTGAGAAGCCTCTCTTGGCAAGAACTTTGGGTTTACAACCAGCTTTTGTACCTTCCTGGTCTTGCAGGAAGAATGAGAACTTTTGCTGATTGATGGCAGTGGGAGCAAGAAGAGCTGCTTCCACGCCCTTTCGGAACCATGAAGGAGAATTGCTGGTTGCATTGCTCACCTGTTTCATGGTCTTGATTTTGTGACTAATCCCTTGTGACTCTCCGTATCCCAAGGCAATCATGCATGTCAACTTCTCCCCTTTTTCTATCTTGTAGGCTTCATTCACCTTGCGATAGCTTAATCCTGCCCAGCAGGTGTTGAGTCCTAGGGCTTGGGCAAGCAGCACAAGCTGTTCGCCATAATAGCCAATACGCTCATCAAGATCGTCGTCTTTTTGCCCTGCCATTACGAGATAGTTCTCCACGCCATGGAATTTTCCATATGACATAATGCCGGAGAATGCCTTGGTTTCTTGGGTAACCAGTTGTATGTGAAGGCCACCCTCTTTGTTGCACTCCAAGATTTTTTCTTCAAGTGCTCTAACTACCTCAGTTGAAAGAGGTTTGTGTATGTACTTTCGTACACTATGTCTTTGTTTGATAGCTTCTTCTATAGTCATGATTTCTATAATGAATTGTGCATGCCTTCCCTATCGACGGTTGAAAAAATCATGGATATCCTTGGCATGGAGGTTAAATATGAGATTCGTCAAACCGTTCAGACGAGGAGAAGTAATTTTCAGCAAAATATCAAAGAGGTAAATATAGGCTAGAATTTTCATGTCCAAAACTCTTCTTCGCCAGTGGGTTGCATCTTGCTCCCGCACTTTGGGCAAGTATGCATATCCCACCTGTGAATCCTGTCAGAACCACATCTTAGACATAGCCTTCCTACAAGAGAATTAAAACTAGGTGCAGCATCACCAATTACTCCACCCACCACAAGAGGTACTATGTTTCTGCAGTCAGGACAAGACATGGCTTCGATATGCTGTCCCATGAAGCCACGTCCCTCATATACTTCGGTCTCGTACCCACAATCCTGGCATCTGAATATCTTCTTTAGTGACATAAATAATCTCCTTTCTTACCATTTTAACACCCAACTTGCATCGGAGTATTTTCCTATAATCTCTGCGTCCTTGATGACATGAAGCTGGTGGACATACTTGTTTCTCTTGCTGGTATCTATAGCTTTACCTTCCTTGTCATGGCTATTGAATATTTTGGCAAATACGAAATCAACTGCTCCATGCTATTTTCGATACTCTCAATAGTCGGTATATCTTTGTAGGCAAGGTCAGGAAGTTCTTTTGCATAGACGTTGCTTAACACTGACCATACATTATGCAGGTCACTGATGATAGGAGAATCCATAATGTCTTTGTTTTGCCATCCTTCGGGCTTGTCAAATCTTTGTTGGTCTTGTGCAAACAAGTTGCTGAAGTCCAATTTGAAAGCGTCACTTTTCAAATAGTCCTGTGTCTCAGCATCATTCAAGAGGAAATGCAAATCATAGAAATGACGTATCTTGGCTGTCAACTCCGACATGTAGTTGTCGGCCAAGGAACACCGAAGTAATGACACCAATTTTTCTGTCAATGTCCTACGCCTGTCGAGAACATTCACCTCGAAAGGTTGCATATCATATTCCTCTATCAAGTTCTCGTTGCCTGTCTTTTGCAAGAACTCGGTCAAGAAGCTTTGCAGTTTACATTTCTGAAAAGGATATGGATTGGCAAATGAATTGATTTCGACAAGCAACTGTCCTGCTTTGATAGCACCTACTTGTAATGTATCAATGGCTCGTGGATAAGAATAGTATGCCTTGTGATAGTGAGACCCCTTGCTCGTAAAACCAGGCATATCCATTTCCTGCAGACCTTTCGTCATGCTTTTGGCTGTTCTCTTGATCAGCATCTTCAATTGGTTGCCGCTGAGCGTCCATGCCTCAGAGATAGCAATATCTATGTCTTCTGAGAATCTACTACCGATACCATATGCTTTTGTAAGACTTGTTCCTCCTTTGAAAATGGCACGGTTATCCTTGTCGTTCGCAGCCATCAAAGACAACGATCGACAAATCCAATAGTCTTTCTCTATAAAGATACTCATAATGCCGAGTCCTCCATCTTCTACAGGTTGCGATGCTGCTTGCAATGCATCAGAGAACAAATCCCTGTTTTCATGTAATCTCATATGATGTTCCAGTTTTTTTTGTTTGATAATACTTTGTCGGAGACTGGCAACTTGTAGCTGGTCACTCCATTCAATGTTTTACTGATGGTTTCCGTTTCAAGCCCCATGTTCTCGTAGATGGCTCCAAGCAAAGCTCTTACATAAGGTGTGTATGCCAAGGATAGTTCTGCCAATTCTTGCTTCTGTTCCATTGAAAGAGTATTGATTGCTTTGCAAATATTCGTCACACATTCATCTGGTGAAGTGGCAGGAATGTCCTTTATAAGGCGCAGAGCATCCAATATTCTAAGTAGTGGAATATTGCTTGATGTTATGGCGTTCTCTTGTAACAAGAAAGATATTTTCACGCCATTCCTTGTGATAGGTCTCCGATATTTATTTGTGCCGACAAGGATGGATGAGCTTATCTGTGTAGTCAACCCTAGGGATGCAAATGCGGCAGTTCCGGTAATGTAGCCTACAATCTTGCCATTTTGCTCCAGAAAGTCTTTTACAAGTTCAGAATCTGCAGGTTTCAGATTTCCAAAAATGGTCTTCTTCGGAATATAGTATTTTCCCTTTGCTATCTTTTGCAGTTCGCCTTGGTGCACAAGACGGTTGAGAGCTTTGGCAAGTGCCGGCTGATACCGCATCTCCACCCCAAAATCTCTTGTTGTCAATACGACCCCTGCAGGGGTCAATGACAATTTTTCCTTTATCAGACTTGCTATAACCATGTTTATCTCCTATTTTCGAGTGCAAAGTTAATAAAAGTCTTGTTTTTTACGCAATAAACTTGACTTTTATATATTTCTTTAACTATTTTCATGCTATAATCCATTCAATATCCTTTCATCCTCCCTTGTTTTTCCATAGCAAATTTAGCCCACATTGCAGCAGCCTTTGGTGAAAAACTTAAAGATTCCTAACGAAATCCTAGATTTTGGCAGTTTTTTTCATAGCACAACTCCCCTACCAGCTCCGCTTTGCCGAGCCAGTTAAAATCAGCGAAAACAAACAGTCGTTCCATTCCTACTCCTTTTTAGATGCTCGTTGACGATTCTTCAGTCCCATATCCTGCAATGCCCTTCCGAGTTTGTCATCCTTTGCCAGGAGCAAGATGTCATCATCCAGCTGAAGAGCATAGAGTACACGAAGGTAAATTCCGATGGAAACCATTGGTAATCCCTTTTCTACCTTGCAAAGTGTAACTTCCGAGCATGTTGCCCTTTCTGCAACTTGCGCCATGCTCAGGTTGCGCCGTAATCTGGCAAGCTTAATCTGCTCACCCACGATTTCCATCTTTTGAATCAACTTCCTTGGAAGTTTGTTTGCCATTGTATTCTTTGTCATAGCTTTAATCTTAATTATAATATGCAAAAATACATAATTTACTTTATTATAAGATGGGTTATCAAGTTTTTTAAAGAATAATTAGATGTATTAAATTAAACGCAGAAATCTGCCGGCATTACTGCCAGCAGACCTCTGCGTTTTAATTATATTGAAAATCAGATATTTGTTACTCTGAAACAGCAGCCTGTTCTATCTCTGTTGACTCCTGCTGGGCGTTCTTCTGTGGAGTCTCCTGAACCTCAGCTGGCTGCTCAGATTGGGTTGTTTCTACAGACTCTGCTGTTGTCTCTGCAGGAGTCGCCTGCTCTGTTGAATCTTCTGTACCAGCCTGAGGCAAAACAGGTGTGCTGATCTCTGCTGAATCCTTTGGAGTTTCAGGTGCTACTGTATCAACTGGAACTACTTCAGAATTATCTATCATCATTTTGCTTGATGCAAATACGTTGCTTACTGAAACCATTACCATAGCTGCGATAGCTGCAAAAACGAACTTCTTCATAATCTTATCTGTTTTAAATTGTTACTATTTATTGTTATTTACTCTGTTTTGTGGATTCATTATCGAACCCGCTATTCATAGTTGCAACCTGCATGCCAAAAGATAATAGAAAAGATGATAAGCTTGATATACAGAGACTTATAATTTGTGCGCCATAAATTACCCCTGTGGAATTTGGGGAAAAGGTGTAGAACTATTCCCCAAAAAACTGGGGAATAGCAAGATTATGGCACCACGTAACATCATCTATAGCAATAATGCTTCCTTCGATTTAAATATTCCAGGTCTTCTTGGTGAGCATAGGCTTCCTTTTCAAACCTGATGTTGTAATATGCCCGCATCCAATCCCGATATCTGAGATATAAGAAAAACCATTCTATAGATGTACCAGAGGTAGAATGGGATATACAACAACTCCCTTGCTTGGGCCGTATGTATGAGCTCATGGTTGAGTTCCACTTTAGAAAGCTCTTCGCAAGTAACAATCATGCCAAAGAGATTGATTGCAATGAAGCTTTTCATGAAGGAACGTCTCTTGATTCTGACAATCCTAGACATCAGCCACAAGATTGCAGAGTTCATCGAGGAAGTTAATCATCATGCTACCATTGCCTCTAGACTGGGAAGCTGCCCTTTTTCCGGCAATTCCCATAGCTTTCATGGCATGAAAAGATGCTTCCAGAGGATCGGAGTTCACAGCAAGAAATGCCCCAACGATACCAGTGGCAGTACATCCCATTGCAGTAACCTTGCTCATCATGGAATGTCCTTCATGAACATAAGCCATTCTTTCGCCATCCGTGATGAAGTCTATGGCTCCAGTTACAACTATGATACAGGAAAGTTGCTGAGCCAGTTTCTTAGCCTGTTTCTCAACCTCATAGGTTTCCTGGTGACTGTCCACTCCCTGCATGCCTATCTGGTGAGAGTACAATGCCTGAATCTCACTGGCATTTCCCTTGATGACTGTAGGGTGACACCTGAGGATAATCTGTGATGCTATATCCATACGAAAGCGGGTGGCTCCTACTCCAACCACATCAAATACGATAGGAATTCTTTTTTTCATGGCAGTTTCCCCTGCCAGTATCATCGAGTGAGCAGTGGTGCTTTCCGGAACACCCAGGTTGAGAGCCAAGGCATTGCTCTTGCTACTGATTTCCTCCACTTCTTCCTCGGCACGCGCCATGATAGGTGATGCTCCAATAGCCAATAGGCTGTTGGCAACAAAGTTCATAGCCACATAATTGGTTATGTTGTGTATGAGAGGCTGCTGCTCTTGTATCAATCGTAAATCTGTCTTCATTTGTTTCACTACATTGTTAATATATACTGTACCCATTGTTCCTGCACCATTGTTTGGCATGCTCAAATCCTTGGGCAGTGGCTCTGTGAATCCATTTGAGTCCCTTGCGCTTGTCCTGTTTAACGCCCGTACCGGTCATATAGAACCATCCGGTAGAGAACTGAGCCTGTGGATCACCTTGCTGACCTGCCATTTCATACCAAAAGGCAGCCCAACTGTCATCCTTCTCTACTCCATCTCCATTCCAATAGTTGGCACCTACATTCTTTTGGCTCTGAAGATGTCCCCTTTGAGCTGCTTTCAGCCACCATTGGTGAGCCTTTACGTGGTCTTCTTTAGTTCCCTGACCCAGGTAAAATGCATTGGCAGCATTAACCTGTGATTGTACATCTCCTTTCTCTGCAGCAATCAGATACCAATGAAGAGCTCTTTCGAAGTCCTGTTCCACTCCATCTCCCTGGTAGTAGCATTCTGCCACATTGTAGCATGCGTAAATATCACCCAGTTCAGCAGCCTTCATGTACCACTGAAATGCCATCACATGATCCTCCACAACACCGATGCCTTGCGCATAGCAGACACCCATGTTGTTCATCGCCATTAAATCTCCTTCAAGAGCTTGCTGACGATATTTGTTTGCCGTTTCACGTTCCTTTTTCATTTCTGTAATCTCAACTTGGGTGCAAAGGTACAACTTTAATTTTGATTTTCGACACCCTAAAGATACAAAAAGAAAAGGCAGCTGCAAGCATCTTCACAAACGCCTACAACTGCCATCTCTATAATATATATGGAAACTTCTTTCTACAATTCTCTCAAATTTTCATGAAACCAAGCACATGATAGAAATTGCCAAGGAAAATGGCATACCAGTATGGATATATAAATATTAAAAATTTGGATAATACATCTAAAATTAGTAACTTTGCACTCATGAAGAATTTTGCAGCGATAGATTTTGAGACTGCCAACCAGCAACGAACCAGCGTTTGCTCCGTGGGCATTGTGATAGTAAGGGATGGTGAGATTGTGGATAGCTACTACAGTCTCATCAAGCCAGAGCCTGAGTATTATTCCTATTGGAATACTAGGGTGCATGGACTAACCATGGAGGATACCATGAACGCCAGGGTATTTCCAGAGGTATGGGCTGAGATTCAGCCAAAGATTGAGGGACTGCCATTGGTAGCCCACAACTCTCCCTTTGACGAGGGATGCCTGAAGTCTGTGTTCCAAATGTATCAGATGGACTATCCCGATTATGAGTTCCATTGCACATGCCGAGCCTCCAGAAGAAAATTGGGATCTCTCCTACCCAACCACCAACTACAAACCGTAGCTGCTTATTGCGGGTACGACCTAACCCAACACCATAATGCCCTGGCTGACGCAGAGGCTTGTGCTTGGATTGCCAGGGAACTACTATAACTCTTACAACTCATTTTAATGTTTTTTGTCACAAAAATGACAATAGCACTACAAGGGAGTTGCTTTCACGGGTTCATACCGTGAAGCACTCTTTTTGGATTGGTACATCTCTCATTATCCAATAAATAATGTGTATGAAGAAAATAATTTTTCTCGATTTTGACGGTGTACTGAATACTGAGTACAACTAGAACTTGCTTATGTATCATGGGAAATCCTGGGAAGACAAGTATGGAGCTTTCTTCGACCCGGAGACAGTGGCTGAACTAAAGAGAACAGAGTCATTAAGATTCTTAACGGATAAAGGATTGTTTTACTACAAGTATAACCGTAATTTATGGAATTAAGATATGGACATAAAACATGTATTTGAAGACTCTCGCATAGTCATGCTGGAGAAAGACATTGCAAGAATAAACGAGTATTGCCGATACTCGGATGAAGAAAAGTTTGTGATGAAGCACTTGCTCAAAAAGCGTTGCAACGTACTATGGCAATTGAATGTGTATGACGATGAGGCGAAGCAGCTCCTCATCGGTTTCAATGATGCACTTCGAAAGGCATGTACGCAGCTTTATCACCGGACGATGGCAGTTTATCAAGAATACCTGGATCGTAAGGACATTTCTGGAGATTTTGAGGTGGAAGGAAAGATATTCCTTGGTTACGAATATCCTGCACATCACCCCATTCAGACAGAAACGGCAAAACAGGTGTGGGATACTCTCACATGTGGAGGTTTCAATACACTCTATGATGAGGGTTGCGCATGGCCGCTCCGATTCAGTAGAGAGCGGCCTTCTGAGCAAAGTATCAATGAGAAATTGGAGAATTGGTTGGGGATAGAAATTGAGAACGACAATTGGAATGAGGGACTGGATAGAGAATGGTCGAAAGATATGCATCTTATACAGCCCTTTCATAATCTATACGATCATTGCTACTTCTCATTATACGACCTCATATATGTCCGTGAGTTCAACCTGGAAGTACATGTGGAGTTTGATGATAAAGTAAAATATTAAACATCAAGCCAAACAAGCCGCTGGAACTCTACAATCTGCTAGAGGATCCGGAAGAGAAGCATAATCTCGCCAAGAAATATCTGGAAATGGTAATCGGTTTTGACAAGGTGATGAAGGAAATGCGTACTCCATCAGAAAACTGGCCAATACCGGAAGATGCGGAAAGTGGGAAAAAGTAATCGGCTTTGTAAAACTGAGGGCGTGTCATGGACTTATGACACACCCTCAGTTTTTTATCCGTTTTTCAAGATTTTACGGTCTTTAAGCGACGTGTTTTGCGACAACGTGTTGGCTGTAGAATATGCATCGAGCAGCCAGCGTAACAATTATCCATCACCAAGACTTTCTGAATTGGAGATGTTGTAGCGATAGCAGCCATTCTGTCGGCAATCGATATTTACCCAAATGTTTTTCCTGTGTCGTCATACGTCACTCACGTTATTTTTTACTTATCCAAAAAGCTGACAACCTCTGGAATCTCTTTATTCAAGAAGTCGTACCAAAGCTGAGGGCTATATCCCAAAGATGTATGATGAATCATATAGAACGGCAGCTTGTAGCCGTTAGCAAATTGCAGTTCACCTTTCTTAGGATAAGAGTTGTTGATTTTTTCATCCAATGTTTGGATAGAATACTTCACACCTTTCTCGTCAAGAATATTCATGCCTTTGTCGTTTCTTAGACCAACAAATATGCAAACATCTGGCTTGATGATCTGCACGACATCAGCTAAGCACTTCCATGCCGTCTCGTAATCAGCCAAGGAGGGCACCTCATGTGTGCCTTTCATAGGCTCCTGTATGAAGTTATAAGAAGCTATTTTGTTCCAAAAGCCCTCGACATCCATGTCGCTTTCATCCAAGAATGTTTTCTGAAGGTTAGTATGGAATTTCCAGCCACCTTTTTCTATTGCACAATTAATGATTCCTCTTGTATACTCCTTGTCTGTAACACATCTATCATATTCCTCTGGGCAGAATTCGCCTTCATCATTCACCATATAGTGCGAGTCACCCATGATAAGCACACGCTTTGGTGCCGAAGCATAGTTGCAACCTATCCAAGGATAGTGTACAAGATTCTCAACTTTATCAAACTGCGAATCAAATTGTTTGTCTGATGTTGTCATAATAACCTAATTTCCGCAACACTATAATTCAATATTATTTATAAGAACCAGAGCAACAAAAAGTTGATTAGTTTTTTGCCATGTCAGAAATCTCACTTGTCTTAGTGTTGCATTTAAAAACAAATAAAACTCTGAGTGACACGGCAAAAATACAAATAAAATCTAAGAAACACACTCCTTTTGGGGACTTTTTTTCAATTATGGAGCCATTTGATGCTTTTTTAGCTCAAACCATAGATTCCACCTTGGGATTGAGATGTACAGTGTTTGATTATCAACATAGTGAGATTCTACGCTCTCTGATATACGTATATCTTTGTGGTGGTTCATGTCTTGAGGATATTTCAACACACCTTATAAAAATTTTATAAAAATATCATAGCCTTCAAAGATATTTTTAATCTGTGCCATTTAGACTATAGAGAAAAATATGAAGGCCTCCGAGATAAGTTCATGGGTGGAAAGGACATCACTTTTCATGACATAGACTTCATCTATGATGGTTTCTCTATGTTGCTAACCAACATGGAGACTCATACTTATGGAGAAAGCAGCAGAGTGGATTACCTGAAGAAACTGATAAAGTACATCGAGATGGATTCTGACAATGAGTTTTTTAATCTGCAGAAGCTAGTCGTATTATGTAAGGTGTCCTCACTTCATCCTCTTTCTTTGAAGGAGGAAGAAAATATCAAGAGTGAGTTCCAAATGTTGGCAGGAAAAGGAAAATTAATCTTTGGTACGAGAGAGGTAAGTTCCTGTGTAGTTGATTTGCATTTTACGATACTTATTCAGAAATACGAAAAACGTCAACCATAAACCTACTCGGATGACTACAGGCATTTCTTTGACTGATATTTAAAAGACTTGTCACCAAGGTGGAAACCATTCTCTATTGACCTCCATCTTGGTTTTTAAGTTCATTAAACTGTGAGACATTGTAAAACTCCGTAAAAGCACCACTCTTGCTTTGATTTCCACAAGAATGAGCATGACCAAAGACATGAAAACGAGGTTGAGAACGATAGACCTCTAACAAAAGAGGAAGGCTTCCCCTACCCTCGTCAAGTATGCCTTCCGGTGGAATATGGGTTTTCAGGAAGTCCATTTTGCCAGCAAGGTGGATATTTTGCTCCTTACTTTGCAGGCTTCGCATGGATATATTCCCAAAACTTATCCCATCAAACTCAAAGGAGGAATCATGAAGGAAAACTACCTTTTTAGGTAAAAGCGAAATTGTCTGCTCTAAGCTGTCTTCCAAGAACAGCTCATGATTACCTGCGGCAAAAATATAAAGTTTGGCGGGATGGCTTAACAACCAGGAAAAGAAGTCCTCTGTGCCATCCTTGCCAAAGCCAGGCACTACATCGCCAGCACAAAGCAGGATATCAGCTTCTTCTGGGATATGAAGCCGATTGTGCATCCCATGAGTATCAGAGAACGCAAAAATCCGATGTTCCTTATAGTTGAATAGCATAAATCTAAATCTTATAAAGTTAATACTTCAATGGTGAATGTGGGCGGAATCTCTTCCGACCACATTTTTTGCATTGGCTTCCTATTTCATTTTTTAAGTGATACGAAACCTGTTTTCTTATTTTCCCTGGCACATTTTATAAACATCAAACCATAAACCATGCAACATGTCAAGCAGTTTGATTTTATCGTCTGAAGATATGGGTAAGCCGGCAATCTCCTCTGGTTCGAAGCTGACGGATGAGACTTCATTTTTTAGCTCTAGCAAGAGCATATCCATTCGTTTCTCCAAGTATTGTTTCAACCAAGAGAGTTTGTCAAAATCACAAGTTGGAATTTTGATGTTTGATACATATTTTTGTTTCTTATCACCTGTCACTGAGTACAAATTCGCAAACCATATATCGCCAAAGCCAACACTCAAACTGAGTTCTATGCTATATATCTTTCCCATATAGGAAAAACATACTCACTTTGAGCTTCATCACCTATGTCAAAGTCAACCCATTGATTCATCTTCATATGCTTGAATGATTAACAATAGTTGTTCTTCACTTGTGCCCAATGTCTCCTGTACAAGATCCACCTTTGTTGTATCCATAAATGATTGTGACACAGGAAATATGTTCCTTTGCCACAAAATAAATATACAATGAAGAGGAGGAACATATGGGGGCAATGCTCCATCTATAAACAGATTTTCTTGCCGCCCAAGATTGTGGTTTTCCCATTGGAATTGATAGACGAGATTATCCTACATGAAATGAGTCATCTCAAATTTATGCATCATAGGAAACAATTTTGGGAGTACTTTAGTTTCCTGCAAGGAAGAGATGCCAAACTATGCAAGATAAAGGAAAGTGTATTTTTCGCCAAATACGACGAAATGATAGAGTTCTTACTAAAATAATTCAACTTGTGCAACATATTTTCCTACTTTTCCGTTATCTTTGTACCAAAATTTTAAGAAACAAAATAAAACAAGATAATATGGCAATCAACCAATTAAACAAATATGTCTGGCTCGTGGAAACCATCCACCGGGCAAAGAAAAGGGGCGGCATCACCCTGAAGGAAATCCAAAGCAGATGGTTGGACTCTGACCTCAGTGAGGGAACGGAACTCTCCCGAAGAACCTTCATCAACAACATCCATAGCATCGAGGAACTGTTTGAGATAAACATCGAATGTGGCAGCGGATACCGCTACAACATCGAGTATGGCGACTGTTTCGATGAAGGAAGTACCCGAAGTTGGATGCTCAATGCCTTCTCCCTCCATGCCATGGTTGGCAACAGCCGCAAGCTCAAGGAACGAGTCCTTTTGGAAGATATGCCTTCTGGCAGAAACTTTCTGGAAGACATCATCAAGGCCATGCGTGACAACCATGTCATTTTCATCTCTTACTATAGTTACAATTCCGAGAAGTATTATGAGTTTGACATCCATCCTTATTTCGTGAAGGCTTTCAAGAAACGCTGGTATGTGGTTGCCTATAGCCCTGGCACGAACGATATCCGTTGTTATGCCCTTGACCGTATGGAAAATGTCATCATCTCAGACAAAGTTTTCAAGATGCCAAAGGATTTGGAACCGGCCGAATATTTCAAGGATTGCTTCGGAATCATCAATAACGAGGATTCCGAAGTTCAAAAGGTAGTGCTCAAGGTAGATGCCTTCCAGAGCAACTACATACGTAATCTTCCTCTCCATGAGTCTCAAAAGGAAATGAAGCGTACCGATGAATACTCCATCTTTGAGTATCACCTGAAACCAGAATTTGATTTCGAACAGGAGATTTTCTCCAACATGGACACCATGGAAGTACTGGAACCACAATGGCTAAGGGAAGAGGTGAGTGAAAGGTTGAGAAACCTTGCTAAGAAATACAAGATCTGCCCTTCTTCTTAACTCCTCTCAACAAATGATTAAGGCGGTAAATACGTAATTTTGTATTTACCGCCTTAATCATTTCTGCCAAGGAAAATGATATTGATGCAAACTATTTTGAATCATAAGGAAACGACGATTCGTGCCTATCGCTTTCTGATCAAACTTACCTTTAGGAGTATTGAGCACTCCATCGAAATTCAAAAATATATACTTCTCCATCGGGGATATTTAATTTTAACCTCAAATCCGCAACCTATAGGGTTTAGTGGGATTTTGCTTGCAAAGCGACAAAATTCATTTTATTGTACATATTTCTTGCACAACAGAAATGTCGCAGACACAAAATCCCCTTACCCCATAAAGCGACTTGAGGTAATACGCTGGTTTAACCAGAAAAGCATGGTCTTTAACCAAAGTCTGTCTTGAACAGGTTGGCATAAGCATTGTTGTCTGAGTAAATATTCAATACATGCCTACGTGATGTCTTAATCCATTTCGCAGGAACAGAGATGAACTTGAAAACAAAGGTCTTGATTCTGCTGGTGGCACGCAATCCAAATTCATGGGTTTTCAATCTCTGCATAATAGCTTTGTAGAAGTTTCTGATGAGAGCTGTCAT
>OGGT01000137.1_pt1 | contig 46730 bp, 41 predicted proteins | sample 1571311 | NCBI WGS metagenome assembly OGGT01 (sample SAMEA2581931, study PRJEB24529) | metagenome | biome: Human gut stool | place: China | collected 2011
AGCAAGACTCTTTGGAACGTGCCTTGCGGCGCATCAGGAAAGCTCAAAGCAACGGCGCAAAACGCATGCCGAGGCTTTGGGCGAGAGCAAAGGGTGGCAACAAGGACATCGCCGTCAAGACGGCAGGCTTCATCATGACGGTTGCAAACGAGTTCAAGGTCGACGTCATCGTCATGGAACACCTCGATCTCGCCGGGCGCAAACGTGGCTCCAAGCGTCAGCGGCTTCATCACTGGCGTGCCAAGTATGTCCAGCAGATCGTGGAGCACCAGGCACATCGTTGCGGTACCCGCATTCGTCGCGTGTGTTCTTGGAATACATCGAAGCTGGCCTTTGACGGAACCGGTGACGTTACGAGAGACACGGACAACTACAGCATGTGTACGTTCCAGACGGGGAAGCGCTATTCGTGCGACCTGTCAGCTTCGTACAACATCGGAGCTCGGTACTTCCTCAGGGAGTACGAGAAGTCCATTTCGGCAACGAGATGGCGGTGCATTGCGGCTAAAGTTCCGTCATGTGCCAAGAGGATCACACGCACCCTGGACACTCTAATTCGGGTTAACGCGGAGCTGCGCTCCATGTGAGCGCAGATTTCTGAGTTTGCCCGCTATCTGTGCCCAGGCAGTCCTTGCTGGTAAAAGGCAGGGAAGCCCCGTCCAATTAATAATTGGTCGGGGAGGATTCACACGGCAGGCTCCGGCATCAATCGTCGGCGACGAGCTTCTTGAGCATGTCGATCATCTGCTCGCACTCATCGCCCGACAGGCATTTCGCGAAGTCGGCCACTCTGGCGGTATGCGCGGGAAGCTCAGCCGTGATGAGCGCCCTGCCCTCGTCGGTGAGTTCGATGAGCCAGCAACGGGCGTCGGCCTTCGACTGGACCTTGGCGATGAGGGGGTTCTCGGCCTGCAGCATGCGGGTCACCATGACGGAGGTGGTCGGAGCGGAGACGCCGATGCGCTTGGCTAGCCCAACGACAGGCACGGGGCCGTCCGCATCGAAGAGCGTCATCAGAAGCGCGAACTTCCCTTCGGAAAGCTCCCGCTCCCGGAGGCCCGAATAGACCGATTCGCGCACCACGTCGGCAGCTCGGATCAGGTAAAGCATCAGTTCGACGCCCGCAATGTCCTCTTCGCTCATCGCGGCGCCCCTGTGCACCCTGCGCAGGTTCTCGCGAGTCGGCATGAGTCGCTTGGTCATGTAGTCAAATCCTCGTATCGTGACGGCGGACGCCATTTGTTAGCCAGCAATTTATAGGCTGTCTGCACCCGCAATGAAGAGGAATTTTACGATGGCTCGGCTCGGAAGCCGTCTCCTGAAACGATTTGCAAAAAGGGACCGCTCAAAATGCGCACGCAGTCCCGCAAGGCTCTATACTTGAGAATCATTCTCACTCAATTCGATCCGAAAGCCCATGACGTCAGAACTTCTCAACGCGCTCGCCCAGACCACCCTTGCGACGGGCTTCACCTTTCTCTGCACGGCAGCGGGGGCCGCGGCCGTCTTCTTCATGAAGCCGGGGAACGGGCGAGGTCGCGGCGCGGAGCTCGCCGAAACGCTCTCGCTCGGCTTTGCCGCGGGCATCATGATTGCGGCGTCAGTCTGGAGCCTGATCATTCCCGCGCAGGAGATGGCGCAGGCACAGGGCGGCACGCCATGGCTTGCGGCGGGTTCGGGCGTGGCGGCGGGCGCGCTCTTCCTGAAACTCCTCGACACGGCGCTTCCGCACCTGCACCCGGGCGCCGCCCGGCCCGAGGGGCCGAAGACCTCGATGCACCGAGCGATGCTGCTCTTCATTGCGATCACGCTGCACAACGTGCCTGAAGGCGGTTCGTTGGGCCTCGTCGCGGGCTCCGCCGCCCTCTCGGGCGAGCCCGCCGAGCTCTCCTCTGCACTCGCGCTTGCGCTCGGCATCGGCATCCAGAACATTCCCGAAGGCGCCGCCGTCTCGCTTCCGCTTGCAGGACAAGGCATGAGCAGAATGCGCGCCTTTCTCTTCGGCGCCTTCTCGGGAATCGTCGAGCCAGTCTTCGGCCTTCTCGTCGTGCTGGTACTCCAGACCGTGATGCCAGCCATGCCCTTCATGCTGGCCTTTGCAGCAGGCGCCATGCTCTACGTGGTGGTGGAGGAACTCATTCCCGCCGCGCATCTCTCTAAGCATTCCGATGCGGGCACGCTCGCCGTGATCACGGGCTTCATCCTGATGATGACGCTCGACACGGCGCTCGGCTGAGTCCTTCGCCTTTTCAGCCCGCTTGCCCCCACCCATGCTTCGCATGGGTGGGGAATGCACGGAGATCAGTTCAAACAAAAGACGGGCTGCAGCGCATGCGTCCGCAATCCATCCTGCCTTCAGGTCCGCACTTGCCGCCGTCAGGCCCGAGCGACATCAAGCGCCCGTGCGGCGCCCGCCTTGAGGCGGTTCACGACACGGCGAAGACTGACGAGGGCGGCGTTTCTCTCGTGCCCGGAGAGTGTCGCAAGTTCGTCGACGAGTCTCAGCATCGGCACGGGCGGCGCGCGCAGTGCCTCGTCATGGGAGTAGACCGAGCCCTCGACATAGGCGAGCGGGATGATCTCGGAGAGCACCCTGCGGGAACGCTTTTCGAAGCGCTTCGGATCGTCCGAGCGGGCCGCAGCCTTGAGAGCCTCAGCAAGAAGATCGAGTCGCGCAAGGACCTCGGAGAGGTCGAGCGAGTCGCCCGCCTTTTCCTGCCACGCCTTGAGCTCGTCCCTGAGTTCGAGCACCTCGGCCGCCGCATCGACGGGCAGTCTTTCGTCAAAGAGCGCATGCGCGAGCACGCTCGCGAAGACGCGCACGTCTCGGGCGAGGTTTTCCGGGTCGAGCTTGTCGGGCGTGTCGGTCCTCGTGTGCCACCAGGCGCCGAAACCGCCCGTCCTGCCGCTGCCGAACATCTTGCCAAAGGCGTCCGCGGCGGCGCCCTCAAAGGGCGGCTGCTCGGAGACCTGAGAGAAGATCGAGGGCACGCCTGCGCCCCAGAAGCTTTGGTCGCAGCTGCGCGAAAAACGGCAGCCGCGCCAGTCCGTGACGCCGGCCGCCTCGCGCAGCGCCGTGCGCGCGAGGCCTCGCGTCGAGGCCATGAGGCAGTCCGAATTGACGTTGAGAAGACAGTGCCTTTCGAGCTCCTCGAAGTGCGCGTCGCACCAGGCGGTCGAGCCTGCGTAGCGTCCGTGGGAGTGCCCCGACCAGAGGACGAAGCGCACGCTTCGGCGCATGTCGGAGGCGAGCGGCGCGAGGATGCGCGCGAGCTCGACGGCGCAGGCGTTGCCCGAGGCGTTGTCAAGGGCGCCGAGCCCCCAGCTGTCGACGTGTTCCGTCACCATTACGAAGTCCTCGTCCGCGCCGCGGATCTCGGCCGTGATGACGGGAATTTCCGTCCAGCGGCTTTCGACGCGGGTCGAAAGCCTTGCGGGCAGCGTGCCGCCCGCCTCGGAGAGGCGGGCCCTGAGGCGAGAGCCGTCCCCAAAGGAGAGGCTTGCGACGGGAATGCCGACATAGTCGTGCAGGGTTTCGGGCGTGGGCGAGCCCCAGACGCGCGAGACGATCATGTTGTGGATCTCCTCGCCCGTGATGAAGACGACGCCTGCGGCGCCCCTGTCCTCAAGGGCGCGCACGACGGGCTCCATTGCCAGACCGTCCGTGAGAACGATCCTGCCGGAGACCTCTTCGGCGGATGCCGACCCGGTTCGGTCGACCGGGACGTAGACAAGATCCGCCTCGAGGCCATCTGCGGAAGGCGTCATGGGGTGAGTGAGTACTTCATAAGCAATGCCGCCCGCTTCGAAGGCTGCGCCTTCGGGCGTGCTGACGTAGCCTGGAAGCGCCTCGCGCGTCACGCGGCAACCCGCGTCCGTGAAGAGCTTTTCCAGAACGTCGAAGGAACGGACTTCCGCCTCGTTTGAAAGACGTTCGCCCGTGCAGATCGCGCGAACGCTATCCATGAGCCGCACTGCATCCACGGCGGCAAGAATGTCTTCGTAAGCCATAAGGTCAGTCCCAATGCTTCTTCGGCAGGTCGATCCTGCGGAAGGCCTCGAGATAGCGGACCATCCAGTCGGTAACGCCGTCCATCATGGCGACGCCCCATTCGCGCGTGGCGAACTTGGATTCAAGACCGCCGAGACCGCCCGTGTTGACGGTGTCGCGGATTTCGCGAATCACCTTGACGGGCGCGCCCTCAAAGAGAACCGTGTTGATGTGGAGCTGCTTGAAGTCCGCGGAAGGCGGCGTGACGACGTTGTCGACGAGCCATTCGGACTTGACGAGCTCGGGCGCGAAGGCCATGACGGCCGCAGCCTCCTGAGCGTCGCCGTGGCCCGTGGGCCAGTCCGGATTGAGCTTGGGCGCAATGCCCCACCAGTTGACGAGCGTCACCTGGGAGCCCCTGCGATACATCTCGAGCGCGGCCTTTTCGATCGCGGGATCGTTGCCTCCGTGGCCGTTGATGACCGCGAAACGCCTTGCGCCGTGCCTGTAGAGAGATTCGAAGACGGCACCCATCACCTTGATCATCGTTTCAAGGCCAAGGTCGATCGTGCCGGGGAAGTTGATGTGATGCGTCGCGACGCCAAACGGAATGACGGGCGCGATGAGGAGCTTTTCCATGCGACCGTCGAGACGGCGGCAGAGCTCCTGCGGGATGAGCCAGTCGGTACCGAGCGGGCCTACGGAGCCGTGCTGTTCGGTCGAACCGACGGGAATGACGACGAGAGTTTCAGGATCGGCAAGAACCTTTTCGGCCTCCTGCCAGTTGAGATGTGCAAGCTGCATGATGTTTATCCTTTATCAGAAGGCGCGCCACCGGCCCTCCCCTGCGGGAAAGCCGGCTCGGCGCACCGTAATTCTCAGTCGCTTGAGCTTGAATTACGCCTTGACGGGCTTGTCCAGATCGTCGAAGTGGCGGCGGATGGTTTCAGCCGACACGGGCCTCGTGAAGAGGCTCACGCCGATGAGGATCATCATGGTGACGAGCCAGGCGACGATGAGCGGATTGAAGCCCATGGAGAGCGACTTGAACTCGGTGAGAAGCAGGAAGTAGAACGCTTCGCCGATGATCACGGACGCGAAGACGCCCGTGGTCGTCGTGCGCTTCCAATACATGCCGCAGATGATGGGCGCGGCCCAGATGCCCAGCCCCCCGAACGCAAAGAGAATGATCGTGAAGATCGAACCCGGCTTCAAAATGCCGATGCCGATCGCGATGATGCCGAGCACCACGGTCACGACGCGGGACATCTTGAGCGTGTCTTCGTCGGTGGCATCGCGCTTGAGAATGCGCTGATAGAGGTCGCGCGAAACGGCGGACGTGGAGGTGAGGAGCAGCGAGCTGATCGTCGACATGCCGGCCGAGAAGATGCCGGCGACCATCAGTGCGGAGACGATGGACGGCAGGCCTTCCTGGAGAATGAGCGGCACGATGAAGTCGCTTTCCTTGCCCGGGATGCCGGGGAAGCTGGCCGCGCCCGTCACGCCGCACCACTCGATGAAGCTTGCGGAGAACCACATGCCGAGCGTGCCGAGGAGGACGGCCTTGAACATCGTACCGTAGTTCTTCATCGTGAAGAACTTCGTGAAGAGGTGCGGCTGACCGATGCAGAAGAAGGACCACATGACGATCATGGACGCATAGTTCTGCCAGGGATAGGAGTTGTTGTGGCCAGGGAACTTCAGGTAGTTCGGGTCCACGGACGCGAGCTTGGCGTTGATGGTCTCGAGGCCGCCGCCGAGCTTGAGCGAGACGAAGAAGGTCGTCACGGCCGTGACCACCATCAGCACGCCCTGAATGACGTCGGTCATCATGACCGAGCGGATGCCGCCCGCCATGCAGTAGAGGATGACGGTGACGCCCATCACGACGATGCCGACCCACTGCGGAGCGCCCGTGTAGGTCGTGAAGATCACGCCCGCACCGATCGTCTGCGCGCCCATCATGGGCACGAGGAAGATGAGCATCAGGATGGCGAGCAGGCCGCGGATGGCGGTCGACTCATAACGGTCGGCAAGATAGTCGGCCATCGTGAGCATCTTGTAGCGATGGCCGAGCTTGATGAGCCTGCGGCCGACGAGAAGCGCCGGAATGACCATCGAAAAGGCGATGCCCGGCACCGAGACGCTCATGCCTGCATAGCCTACATGGTAGATCGAGCCCGGCACGCCCATGAAGGTCGACATCGAATACTGCGTCGAGAAATAGGCAAGGCCTGAAAGCACGGCGCCAGCCGAGCCCGACATCGTGAAGAAATCCTGCAGATTTCGGTTTTGGCGGTTGCCCCACCAGCCGATGAAGCCCAAGACCGCGAGATAGCTGATCGTGACGATCAGAAAGGGAACGGTGGATGTTTCAACTTGATACGGCATGATGCTAGTCCTCGTATTCCTGGTATTCGGGACGCTTCATGCAGCTGCGCCACCAGAGAGCAATCGTTCCTATCACCAGCAGCCCGTAGGCCAGCCAGCAGTAGATGAATCGCGGCACGCCGAAGAGCCACGGCGTGTACTCCAGGTCGTAGAACCATGGAAAGGGCATCATGATGAAAAAGAATTCCAAGAGGAAAATGACCGTCCATTTCCTCTCAAAAGCGTTGTCAAATGCGTTCATCTGAGGGGATCTCCTTCGATTTATACGCCTCTCGGCATTGCGGGGTCGCATTGCACATTATGCCCGCACCTTTTCATTGCCGTGCTGTCAAGGCGACTTTTGCACGTTGGGACTTTCCCTTTGTCTGCCGAACTGAATTGCCGTTCAGGCATTCCGAAGGCTTGACGGCGGGGCCGGCGGCCGCCTTCCGAAAGAGGCGGGCACGGTATCGACCCTCATCGGCGCAGGATCCATGCGAATGTGCGCGGAGAGACTGGTGCAGGCGTCGCCCGGGATGACCTGTCATTCCCGCCGCCTGAACACCAGGTCGGGCAACAAAATCAAAGTATCTGCATCGCTGTCCTTTTTGCGCCAATAGACTATGACGCGTACCGAGGCTTCACTCATGACATATCCTCCAGCCAGAATCGAGGCGATGTCCTCGCGCGCTTTTTTCGAAAACCGCGCCACCGATGCCTCGCCGCCGCCTTCAGTCCGGCAAAAGAGCTCGAAATCGCGCGGAATCAGTTTTTGACCGCTGTGAAGCTTCTCGATCAGCCTCTGTCGAGAAATGAAGTAGTCCAAAAACAGGCCGTCGTGTCCCAACGACATCTGCAGCACTTCAGCGGGCGGCCAGAGACGAGTCTCGTCAGAACACTCGACGAACGCAAGGCCGGCAAGCTGGGCATGCGGCAGAAACGCCCCCGGTCCATGATGAATCCGCAGGCGTGTTTTAGCCCTCGTGATGCCGACAAACACCTCTCTCAGATACGGCTCCTCTTCCATGCCTCGAACAGCCGTCAATCTCGAGTGCGGCAAAAACCTCATGGGCGCCTTTCATCAGCCCGTGCTCGCGGTCTGCGCCCCGAGCTGCCTCGAGACTCTGCCCGAAGCGGAAATGTCCTGCGGCTGGGCCAAAGTCATCAAGTATGCGGCGCTCAGGGCCGACGGCCTTCTCCCGACGCTCGAAGGCCCCGTCACCGAAGAGGTGCTGGCGGACATCATTTCGACCTGCGTCGAGATCAAGCGCGACATCGTCTCGGAGGACGAGTTCGAGGGCGGCGTGCGCTCCTCAACCTCGGACACACCGTCGGGCACGCGGTCGAACCCGTGACGGACTACGGCGTCACCCACGGACGCGCGGTCGGCATCGGCATGGCCGTCATCTTCCGCGGCTGCGTGCGCGCCGGGCTCTGCGACCCGCAGGCCCTGCCCGTCCTCGAGCACCTGCTCGAAAAGTTCGGGCTCACGGGCCTGTGTCCATACGATGCAGAGGCGCTTCTCGAGGCGGCCCGATCGGACAAGAAATCGGCGGGGAGCGCCATCACGCTTATCCTGCCCGAGGCCTTCGGGCGGTGCCGCACGGAAAGAACCTTCTTTGAAAAGCTTCGCGACCTCATCCAACTCGGACTCAATCCCTGATCATGATCGCCACCATCCAGAAGGGCTTCCTTTCGGGCAAAATCCCCGCCATCTCATCCAAGTCCTATGCACACCGCCTGCTGATCGCCGCCGCGCTGGCCGATCGTCCGACGACGGTGCGCTGCGCAACCGTTTCCGAAGACATTCTTACCGCCTCCCGGGTCCTCAAGGCCATGGGCGCCAGCGTCGAGCGCACGGATGACGGATTCATCGTCGAGCCCGTCTCGACGCAGCCCGCGTACTGCGGCGAATCAGGGACGATCGAGCGATTCATTCTGTCCGTTTCCTGCGCGCTCGGGCTCGACGCGAGCATCACCGGGCACGGAAGGCTGCCCGAGCGGCCTCTCAGCCCGCTCTACGAGGAACTCCGCGACCACGGCATCGAACTCTCGCCGCAGGGCGTATTTCCGCTCAAAACCAAAGGACGCCTCCCGGCGGGCGACTACGCCATCGCGGCCGACGTTTCGTCGCAGTTCATCGGCGGCCTGCTCTTCGCGCTGTCGGTCGTGCCGAGCACGAGCACGCTGACGCTCACGGGGCGGATCGAGTCCGTGCCCTACATCGACATGACGCTCGACGTACTCGCGCTCTTCGGCGCGAGAATCACGCGAAGCGAAGACGGGCGCAGGTTCACCGTCGAGGGGCTCGAGCGGCTGAGAAGCCCCGGCACCGCCGAAGTCGAAGGCGACTGGTCGAACAGCGCCTTCTGGCTCTGCGCGGGCGCTCTGGGCAGGGGCGTCACGCTGACGGGGCTTCGTGCAGACTCCCGCCAGGGGGACCGGGCGGTCGTGAAGCTTCTTGAGGCCTTCGGCGCGGAGGTTTCCATGACGGAAGACGCCGTGACGGTGCGCCCCGGCGCGCTTCGCGGCATGACAGTCGACGCGCCCCAGATCCCCGACCTCGTCCCGGTTCTCTCGGTCGTGGCGGCCTTCGCCGAGGGCGAGACCCGCTTCATCAACGCGGGACGCCTGCGCATCAAGGAGAGCGACCGTCTAGCGACGACCCGGCAGCTTCTGGAGGACCTCGGCGCGGACGTCGAGAAAATTCCCGACGGACTCGTCGTGCGCGGACGCACGGCGCTTCGGGGAGGCGCATGCGACGGCACGAGAGACCACCGCATCGTGATGTCCGCAGCCGTCGCGGGTGCTCGCACCTGCACACCCGTCGTCATCAGGGGCGCACAGGCCGTTCGCAAATCGTATCCCGACTTTTTCGACGACTTTGCCCGCCTCGGCGGACTGGTCTTTCAGGAGGACTGATCATGCCCTATTTCGGCAGGAACATCCGGACGGCCGTCTTCGGCCAGAGCCATGCGGCCGCCATCGGCGTGACGATCGACGGGCTGCCTGCGGGCGAAGCCGTCGATGCGGTCGAGCTCGAGGCCTTCATGGCCAGAAGGGCGCCAGAGCAGAACCGCATGACGACGCAGCGAAGGGAAGCCGACAGGCCCGAGATCCTCTGCGGCATCGTCGACGGGCGCACCTGCGGGGCGCCGCTCACGTCGATCATCAGGAACGGCGACACGCGCTCGAAGGATTATGCGGCCATCGCCGACCTGCCCCGCCCATCGCACGCCGACTGGCCGGCCCACGTCAGGTACGGCGGCTGGCAGGATGTGAGGGGCGGCGGCGCCTCCCTCACAGGCTGCGCGGTGCTGCGCGATCTCGGCGCGGCCTCGGTCACGACAATCTCGCGCTCGGGGCTCGACAACTACGGGAATCTTGACCGGCACGCGGACGCACAGCTCATCGTCAACACGACGCCCGTGGGCATGCATCCGACCTGCGACGCCTCGCCGCTCGAAACGCTGGAGGCCTTCCCTGCGCTCGAGAGCGTGCTCGACATCATCTACAACCCCGCCTGCACCGAGCTCATGCTGCTCGCCCGAAGCCGCAGCCTGCCGACTGAAAACGGGCTCTCCATGCTCGTGATGCAGGCCCAGGCCGCGGCCGAACGCTTTCTCGGCCATGCGTTACCCGATGCGGCCGCGGAGGACATCCTGAAGGACATGACGCTGCAGTTTTCGAATCTGGTCCTCCTCGGCATGCCCGGCAGCGGCAAGACGAAGGTCGCAAGACGATTGGCGGAACTCCTCCACCGTCCCTTCGTCGACGTGGATGAGCTGATCGTCCGAAAGGTCGGACGATCGATTCCCGACATCTTCGCCCGGGACGGGGAGGCGCATTTCCGCGACCTCGAATCGAAGGTGATCGAGGGGCTCTCCGCCGGACACGGTCTCGTCGTCGCCACGGGCGGAGGCTCCGTGCTTCGGGAGCGCAACTGCCGGCTCCTGCAGCGCAACGGCCTCGTCTTATGGCTACACCGTCCCCTTGAGGAGCTGCCGTCCGCCGGGCGTCCCGTCTCGCTCGCACGCGGCGTCGAGGCCATTTTTGTCGAGCGGGAACCGATTTTCCGCGCCCTTGCCCACCGCATCATCACAAGCCGACGGTTGAGGACGCAGTTCAGCAGATCATCGGAGAAAAGTCGTGAAACTTCTGATCATCAACGGCCCCAACATCAATTTTCTGGGCATTCGCGAACCGGCCATCTACGGCAGCACAACCTACAAGGACCTGTGCGGAATACTCGAGACCTGGTGCGCCTATGCCGGCGCCTCATGCGAGCTTTTCCAGTCCAACCATGAGGGCGCCATCGTCGACCGCATCCAGCAGGCGTGGTTCGACGGCGTCGACGGCATCGTGATGAACCCCGCCGCCTACACGCACACGAGCGTCGCAATTCTCGACGCCCTCAAGGCGACCGCAATTCCGACGGTGGAGGTGCACATCTCCGACGTCTCCACCCGCGAGGCCTTCAGACACCACTCCTACGTGTCGCTCGCTGCGAAGCACACGATCATCGGCCACGGCATCGACGGCTACCGGGAGGGCATCGAATGGCTTGCAAGAGAACCTAAAAGCAGAGAAATACACACTAACTTATTTCCCTGCCTGGGTTAGCCTTGACTTCGGATCTCGCCATATTTTCCTTCAGCATCTGAAGCACCAGTCGATCCCTCGTCGTGCTTTCGGTAGACCAACGGGACTTGGCACGCTTGTTCCGGACGGTGACGGTCTCGACGCAATCGAACCAACCCAGGAACTGGCGCAGGCTCATTTTCTTGAGCCAGGCCGCGGCGCCGGCCATTCTGTCGCGCTCTACCTTACCGCACTCCTCGTCTCGGGAGAGTTGTTCCGCCTCCTTCCGTCTTCCTTGATTCCGGCTACATCGGTTGCGCCAAGCGCACTGAAATTCAGGCGATTCCTTTCAAGGATGTGTCCTGGTACATCGCAGCCAAGCCGAGTGCATGGAAGAAGGAATTATCAATCAGTGAGAATTTCGGAGGCGAACTTGGTCAAGCGCTCGTTGAATGCGTGAACGTAAGACGGCATTTGGAGCATGCGAAAGCATCGGTGCGATGCTCGATTGAGTGGAGCTTCCTCTGGCTGAAGAGGATTTATGGCTATGCCAAGGTTCGTTATCGCGGATTGGCGAAAAATCACAGTCGAGCGCAAACGTTGTTTGCACTATACAACTGCTACCGCTTGCGCAAATGGTGTGCTCCGCCAAAGCTGCCTTGCTGATCAACCCTGAGACTCTGGTTCGCGCTTCGTCTCGAGCGCCATAGGGGCGAACTGACTCTTGAAGATGGGATTTGCCTAATTTGCAGGCAAATATCGAGTTATTTCATCAACATTCGGAAAAATCGAACGCCTAACGTTCATGGGAACTATCGACGCTTTTCAGCGTCTGGTCTGGAGTCCTCAATTTAAACAAAACTGCTTCCCCCATCGCTCAAAGATGGGGGTTTTGAAGAGCTTCCCCAAGTCTTTACGAATCTCAAATCATCGCCAAGTTTTTGAACTAGACGACTTTCGCCTCCGCTGGTTGTGCGCCTGCGGAGGCTTTCTTTTGAAGTAGAGACTCGCTTCAAAGGCCGCCCGCAAGCAGGGCGAGAACGCCGCCATGGGCGCGCGTGCGAACACCGTGCACGGGTTTGCGCACGGTTTGAACGGCGGAAGTGCGGGAGGAACGACTGGAACGAGGCTTTTCGCCCGCCTTGCGCACGCTGACGCTGCCGTCGGCTTCAACGACGAACTCCACGCAGGAGCAGCCTTCCTCGAGTCCGAGAAAGTCACGAATTTCCTTGGGGATCGTGACCTGCCCCTTGATGGTAAGACGATGCGACATATGCTTCTCCTTCATGCAGATAAATGTTGATGGATGTGCATGCCGCGGAGCTTTTTCGGTCAGGGGCCTCATCCTCGATGAAGCTCCGGTCCTGATGCGAAAAAGCCTCCCGCAGCGTACACGCATGTCGAGAGGCATTGCCATTCTCCGTATGTTTGTCGGTGCGCGATGAGCTACCGGCCACATGGCCTCCCGCGGAGGCCACCACCTTGCCCGGAGGCGGGCAGGTTGGCGTGAGGGCTTTTAGGAAAGTCCTCATCTCTTCATGCTGTCGAATTAATATACACGTCCGAGGCACTTCGTCGCAACACGCCTACCATGGATAGGTGATGGACAAAGTGCCTAGACGAGCTGATCATTTCGATCAATCGCGTCGACGGGGAAAGCCGCAAAGCAGAACCGCCGCCTGTCGGGGCTTTCGAACGGTCTCGCGCTCGAAGACTCGAAGCTCTTCGGGCTTGCCCGAAGCGCCGCTGCGCTCACGATAGGGCGTGTCGAAGATCGGATCTCGGTTGCGGTGGGAGGGCGGCACATACGCACGGGCACGCTCCTTGGCGAGACGTTCATCCTCGGGCGTATCGACGCGCTCGATCTCTCGCTCGCCACGTCGTTCGGGACGCTCTCCTGAGGCGCGGCGCATTTCCGAACGAGCCTGACGCGAGAGCGGGCGCAGGGGCTTCTGTTCGAAGGTCTGCTTCGTGAGCTTCTCGATGGCGTCGACAAGACGGCCGTCTTCGCGCGTCGCGAGCATGATGGCAAGGCCGTGGGAACCGGCTCGACCGGTACGGCCGATGCGGTGCACGTAGTCCTCGGCGCTGAACGGAACATCATAGTTGATGACGCAGGGCAACTCCTTGATGTCCAGACCTCGTGCCGCGACGTCGGTCGCAACGAGAACATGGATGGCGCCCGACTTGAAGCCGTCGAGCGCCGCCTGACGCTCCTCCTGCGTCTTGTCGCCGTGAATGGCGTCTGCATTGATCCCGACGCGCTCAAGCGTGCGGGCAAGGCGACGGCAGGTGATCTTCGCGTTGACGAAGACGATGACCTGCTCGAGCGGCTTGTTTTCGGGACCTCGCGTCTTGAGGATGTCGATCAGCACGTCCGTCTTCTCGCGATCCGCGACCTGAAAGACCTCCTGAGTAACCGTGTCGGCCGTCTGATTCTGACGGGCAACTTCGATCATGAACGGATCGGGCTTGAGGAAGTTCTTCGCTAGCCTGGCGATGTCGGGCGAGAACGTAGCCGAAAACATCAGACTCTGACGGTTGGCCGGCAGAAGCTTGAGGATGCGGCTGATGTCAGGCAGGAAGCCCATGTCGAGCATGCGGTCAGCCTCGTCGAGCACGACGACCTCGACCTGAGAGAGATTCGTCGCGCGCTGCTCGATATGGTCAAGCAGACGGCCCGGCGTCGCCGTCAGAATTTCGACGCCGCGGCGGAGCATGTCGGACTGCGGACGAATGTCGACGCCGCCGTAGACCACCCCGACGCGCAACGGCGTGTCCGCCGCATACTGCGTCATGTTGGCAGAGACCTGATCGGCCAGCTCGCGCGTAGGCGTCAGAATGAGCGCGCGCACGGGATGACGGGCGGGCGACATCGAGGTGTTCGCATGCGGAAGAATGCGGGCGATGAGCGGGAGACCGAAGCTCGCCGTCTTGCCCGTGCCCGTCTGGGCTGCGCCCATCACGTCTCCCCCCTTCATCACCACGGGAATGGCCTGAAGCTGAATCGGCGTCGGCTCCTTGTAGCCGATGCGTTCGATGGCGGACATGATGCGGGAGTCGAGATTGAATTGTGCGAACGATGACATGCTGCTGGCGTTCTCTTGGAATGGCTCTTGAGTGTGGGCGGCGTCGCAAGGGCACTTGCTGAACGCCTGAAAACCGTTATTTTAGCGGGATTCCGCACGTGGCGCAGTTTTCGGCCACCCGCATCAGGGCGGCGCGTCCTCCCGAAAACGCGAAAAGGCTCCCGAAGGAGCCTTTTCAGGCGACTCCGCACGAGGCGGAGTCAAGGGGATCAGTTCTCAGTCAGGTAGTCGCGCAGACGTTCCTGGAACTCGGGACTGCGAAGCTTGCGGATGGCCGCCGACTCGATCTGGCGGACGCGCTCGCGCGTAAGACCGAGCGCATGGCCGACTTCCTCAAGCGTGTGGTCCTTGTTCGTGCCGATGCCGTAGCGCAGGCGAAGCACCTGAGCCTCACGGGGAGCGAGATCGTCAAGCGACTTCTTGATGCATTCGATCATCGAACGGTCCTGGAAGGCACGGCTCGGATCGTCATGTTCATCGCCGCGCACGAAGTCGAGCTTCGTCGCATCCTCGTCATCACCGATTGGTGCGTCGATGGACTCGACGCCGCGCATGGCCTGCGTGAGAAGCTGCACCTTGGCGAGCGGAAGCTCGGCAAGATCGGCAAGCTCCTGCTCGGTCGGCTGCCGGCCGTGCTCCTGCAGGAAGTGCTGCTTGTGACGGCGGATCTTGTTGTAGGACTCCGTCATGTGGACCGGAATGCGGATGGTGTTGCCGAAGTCGGCCACGGCACGCGTGACGGACTGACGGACCCACCAGGTCGCATAGGTCGAGAACTTGTAGCCTCGGCGATACTCGAACTTGTCCACAGCCTTCATCAGACCAAGGTTGCCCTCCTGAATCAGGTCGGTCATCGCGAGACCGCGGTTGACATAGCCCTTGGCGATCGAGATCACCAGACGCAGGTTCGCCTCGATCATGCGGGCCTTGGCCTGCATGAGATTCGTCTGCGCAAGCTTGAGCAGACGGGCAAGTTCGCGCTGGCTGGCGATCGTCATCATCGCGCGCTCCTCGAAACCGCGCAGATGACGCTGCTCCTCGTGCAGAACGCCAAGGTTGCGCGCAACGGCAGGCGCCCACGGCGTCTCGCTCTCGGCGATGGCCTCAAAAAGCCCGTCGGCGGTCGGATCACCGTTGATCACGTCAAGCGTGGCGCGCTGCGGCATGCGGCACTGGTCGGCAAGAACCCTGCGGACGTTCTTGAGGGACGTCGTCACCTCGTCCATGTGCTTGGAGATGTCCTCGGAGAGCTGCGTGACAACCTTCACGGAGAAGCGCACGGGCGCGAGGAGCTCGGCGATGGCGGCGCAGGCGGCCTTGTAGGCCTCGGCGTCGCCCTTCGGGCCGAAGTTGGCGCGAACGGTCTCAAGATGCCTGCCGCAATTCTCGAAGATGTCGAGCACGCGAGCGCGCATCTCCTCGAGCTGGTCGGCCGTCATGGCGGCGGCGCCGATGTCGGTGGCGATGTCGTCGCCGTCAGAGGAGACGGCGTCCACTTCCTCGAGGTTGTCCGTAAAGCCGTCGACGAGCGTGTCGACGGAGACGGACGTATCCTTGAGGGTTTCGGCCATCTTGCAAAGCTCGGCCACGGCCATCGGATACTGCACGAGCGTCGAGACAAGCCTGCCCGTGAACATTTCGATCGACTTGGCAACCTCGATTTCACCCGCACGGGTGAGAAGCTTGTGCGAGCCCACGCCGCGCAGATAGGCGCGGAGCGGATCCTTGGAGAGGCCTGCGGACTCCTCGGGCGTCAGCATGGCGGCGGCGTCATCCTCGTCGATGTCCTCGGCCTCGTCGACGCCGTTGCCGGTGATGAGAAGGTCGTCTTCGTCGGGACGCGTCTCGAACACCTTGATCGAAAGGCGGCCGAGCGCCTCCGTGATCTCCTGCACGTTTTCGGCCGTACGCACGGCGCTTTCAGGCAGGTGGTCGTTGATTTCCTCAACCGTCACCCAGCCGCGGGAGCGGCCGAGACGCACCAGAGCGCCGTAGCCATTGCCCGCCGTCACCGAACGGCGGCTGCCAGAAGCCGAACCCTGTTCCTCGGAACCTTCGTCCTCCCACTTGTCGAGTTCTGCGGCTTCATCGTCGATGGAAGAGTCCTCCTCCATTTCGTCGATGTCGTCATCATTCTCAAAAGCGTCTTCGTTCGTCTTCATCTGTTCCAATCTCTCGTTGGCGGGGCTCTTATTGTTGCAATTGCCCCACTTCTTCCTAATTTCTCCGGACCGCCTCGGCGCCGCCCTTCTCCCGCATCCTCCTCTCGTCCGCCCGAATCATTCTGTCTTCTCGGGGCCTGCCGACTATCGGCCTGGGAGCCATGCATCCAGGGAAAAGCAGCCGGTCATCCTCGCAGCCCGGCGCTGCATCGATTATTTTTCGTCCTACGTCAGCGCGCTTCGTGCCGTCGCTGCCTGATCTCCCGTTCTCTTCCGGAGCAACGCGATCCTGCGCCTCCGGCGGTCCAGACCGCACGACGCCTTCCGCGACAGTGTCGGCAGACACCGTCATGGGCGAAAAAGGCGGATAGCTTAACACTGCGCCATACTCTTTTCAAGCAGAAAAAGCAACAAACGGCGAAACGCCGCCCGTCGCCCTCCCGTCAGGGCCTCCGAGCGGCACGGGCGCCGCATTTGAAAACGGGGAACGGCCTTAGCCGCTCCCCGTCATGCAAGGCATCAATCCTTTCCGTCGCCCTCGACGAAGCTTCTCAGCTTGTCGGCTCTAGACGGATGACGAAGCTTTCTGAGCGCCTTCGTCTCGATCTGGCGGATGCGTTCGCGCGTGACGTCGAACTGCTTGCCGACCTCCTCAAGCGTGTGGTCGGACTGCATCTCGATGCCGAAGCGCATGCGCAGAACCTTGGCCTCCCTCGGGGAAAGGCTGTCGAGAACCTGACGGACGGTTTCGGAGAGGCTCGTGTTCTGAATGGCCTCGGCGGGCGCCACCGTCTGCGTGTCCTCAAGGAAGTCGCCGAGATGGGAATCGTCATCGTCGCCGATCGGTGTCTCCATCGAGATGGGCTCCTTGGCGATCTTCATAATCTTGAGAATTTTGTCCTCGGGCAGCTCCATCAGCTTCGCAAGCTCGCGGGAATCGGGCTCGACGCCCGTTTCCTGCAGGATCTGGCGCGTGATGCGATTCATGCGGTTGATCGTCTCGATCATGTGCACGGGAATGCGGATCGTACGGGCCTGATCCGCGATCGAACGCGTGATGGCCTGACGGATCCACCAGGTGGCATAGGTCGAGAACTTGTAGCCGCGGCGGTACTCGAACTTGTCGACGGCTTTCATGAGGCCGACATTGCCCTCCTGAATGAGATCGAGGAACTGCAGGCCGCGGTTCGTGTACTTCTTCGCGATCGAGATGACGAGCCTGAGATTGGCCTCGGTCATCTCACGCTTGGCGTTGCGTGCCTTGGCCTCGCCCGTCGCCATCTGCTTGTAGGTATCAAAGAGCTCGGGCACGGTCATGCAGGCATTCGAGACCAGTGCGGCAAGCTTGCGCTGCTCCTCCTCAACCGTGGGCCTGAGGTGCTCGAGATAGGCGGCCTTTTCGGGATTGTCACGTACAATGGCGCTCATCCAGTCAAGATCGGTCGCATGATCGGCAAATGTTGCAAGGAACCACGTGCGGTCAAGCCCGACGCGTCGCACGAGCTCGTTGTAGACCGTCTTCTGGCGGGTGCGCACCTCGTCGATCGTCGTGCGAAGAAGCTCGCAGAGCTTGTCAGCGGTCTTGGCGGTGAAGCGCACGGCCATCAGCTCGCGCTGGATCGAATCCTTGAGCGGATCGAGCCTGTCGCTGCCGTAACCCTCCTCGCGGACAACGGTCTTGAGCGTATTGAAATGCTCCTCCACGACGGCAAAGATCGCGAGGCTGCGCTGCTTCATGTCCTCGAGCTGGTCCACCGTCATGGCGGAGGCGCCCATGTCGGTCTCATCGTCGTTGTGGCCGACCACGTTGCCCGTATCATCCGCAGCAACGAGGCCGTCGACGATGTCGTCAATGGGCAGCGTGCCCTCGCGAATTTCATGCGCATAGCCAACGATCGCCGCCACGGTGACCGGGCAACGGGAGATGGCGAGCACCATGTGCTTCAGGCCGTCCTCGATGCGCTTGGAGATTTCGATTTCGCCTTCACGGGAAAGAAGCTCCACCGAGCCCATCTCGCGCATGTAGATGCGCACGGGGTCGGTCGTGCGACCGAATTCGCTGTCGACGGTCGAGAGTGCGGCTTCGGCCTCCGCATCCGCATCCTCCTCGCTGGCAACGCTCTCGTTGCCCATCATGGCGAGCGTATCCTCGTCGGGAGCGGATTCAAAGACCTGAATATGCAGATTCGAAAGAATCGCCACGACGGTCTCGATCGCATCGTCATCGATCAGGCTGTTGGGCAGGTTGTCGTTGATTTCGCCGTAGGTGACGTAGCCGCGCTCGCGTCCCATGCGGATGAGCGTGAAGAGCTTGGAACGGCGGTCCTCGGTGGAGTCCTCCTCGTCGGAGCCGTAACCGTTGAGAAGCGCCTTCTTGTCGCGGGCGCTGCGCGCCTTGCGCTTGCGGCGGCCGATCTGGGCGTCCGTCTCCGCCTCGCCGGCTTCATCGGCCTCGTCCTCTTCGGAAAGATCATCAGGCAGATCGGGAATGTCCTCCTCGTAGTCGACGTCGTCGTCAAGCACAGCGTCGAAGTCGCCCGTTCCATCGTCGTCGTATTCGGCCAGATCGTCCTCATCCGAGCGTCCCTTGGCCTTCGACTTCTTTGAAGCGGTCTTCCTGCGCTTCGGCGCGGCCTTTGCAGCATCCGCCTCCTTTTCCTCGGTCCCCGCCTTCTTGCGGCGGGTGCGGCGGGGCTTGGCGGCCTCCTCTTCAGCGGCGGGAGCCGCTTCCTCGACGGCAGGGGCGGCTTCAGCGGCCTCGGCGGTCTTGCGGGTGCGGCGACGCACGGGCTTGGTCTTGGGGGCCTCCGCCTCTTCAGGGGCCTCCACGGAGAGCTTCAGACCGGCGGTTTCCAAGGTCGCGACCTCCTTCTCGGCGCGCTTTGCTGGCGCACGCCTCCTTTTGGGAGCCACCGTCTGAGGCGCCTGCTCCGTTTCATCCTGAGCCGCCTCATTCACCGTCGTCTTTTTGGATACAGCCATACCTGCCCTCTTCTGCTGAGACGGCGCGCATCTCTCTCACGCCGACTCCCTGCGCTGCGCACGACTGACTAGGCCGAGCGGCACGCGGATCAAACACGGAGACCCGGAGGCCTCCCTTCGCCGCTGCATGCGGAGCATGGCGCCCGTCGGGCGCCCTCCGACGCATCTTTTGCCCTGAATTCTTCCGGTCGAAAAACTCACGGCAAAATCCGCGTGTCGTCTCCACGTGATGTCATTCGCCAAGCCGGGAGCCGATATGCTTTTTTCAAAGGTTTCAAAAAAGTACGTCTTTCCGCTTGACAAAGCAAAGGACAATGACTTAATCATTTTGCCACACCGCCTCCCGAAAGTGGAGGCGGCGTAATGGCAATCCCTGCCTTCGAAGTCGTGTTTTTCCGTCAGAAAGCATGCTTTTAATCAAAAAACGGCGGAAAATTCCGCCGTTTATGATGGTTTGTCCGAATAGGCACCCTCTGTCGGAGCCCTACCTCCTGCCCGCAAAGAGCCAGGGACAGCACACCCTCTCGAGCAGTCCGATGACGCCGTAGATCACGAGACCAAGAAGGCTCATGCCCAGAATGGCGTTGAACATGGAGAGCACGTCCCCCATGCCCCAGGCGTCCATGATGAGGTAGCCGAGCCCCGAGGTGGTTGCGAAGCTTTCGGCCAGAAAGAGCACCGCGACCGCCGTGCCGCTCGCCACCTTGAGGGAGGTGAAGAGCGCGGGGAGCGCTGCGGGAACATAGAGATGTCGGACGGCCTCGGCCGTCGTGCCGCCCATCGAGCGGAAGGCCTTGACCCAGGAGGGATCGATGCTGAGCGCCCCGGCACGGATGATGACGAGCACCTGATAGCCCGTCGTAAGCGCAATGAGGAGAACGCGCGAGGCGTCTCCGAGCCCCACCAACGTGAAGAACACGGGAAGCAATACGATCTTGGGCAGCGGATAAGTAATGAAGAGGAGCGGACTGCCCGCCAGATCCGCCGCACGGCAGTGTCCGAGCAGAAGTCCCAGAGGAAAGGCAACCGCGACGGCCGCAACAAGGCCGAGCGTCAGGCGCCAGAGGCTCACGAGGATGTGCCCCCAGAATTCAGGCGTGCCTAGAGACTCGGCGAAGAGCCTGATCGTGGCCACGGGATCGGGCAGAAGGTCGGGTCCGAGCGCAACCGCGCCCGCGTGCCAGCATCCGCCCAGAAAGAGAAAGCCGAGGATGTAGCGCATCACGATCATTCGTCCTCTCCGGAAGCGGCCACCAGCCCCGCGTGAATGCGGCGCACGGTGTCGTAAAAGGCAGGCGAGGCCCTGTCGCCGCAGCCGAGCTCCTGCGAGTAGGCGGGATTTTCAAAGCATTCGGGCGCTCTGCGGCCGTGGGGCGCAAGCATCAGGACATGCGAACCGAGCGCAACGGCCTCGCTGATGTCGTGTGTCACCAGAATCACGCTGCATGGATGCCTGCGGCGGAGCGCCGTCAGGAAATCCTGCATGCGCGCGCGCAAAAGCGCGTCAAGAGCCGAGAAGGGCTCGTCCATGAAGAGAACCTGAGGCTGCACAATGAGCGCGCGGCCGAGCGCAAGACGCTGCCGCTGTCCTCCCGAAAGCTCGGAGGGAAAGCGCGACTCGAGCCCAGAGAGTCTGAGTTCGAAAAGCATGGCCGAGACACGCCCGGCCGAATCGGCGCAGCGTCCGGCGGAAAGCTCCAGTGGAAGCGCGAGGTTCTCCCTCACGCGCTTCCACGGAAAAAGACCGAGATGCTGCCAGACGAAGCTTGTGCGCATGTCCTGAATCGAACGGACTCCGCCCTGAGGAGAGGTCCACCTGACCGTCCCCGAAATCGCAGGCCTCAGCCCCGCGAGAGCGGTGAGAAGCGTCGACTTCCCGCAACCGGACTCGCCGACGATGGCAAGCGAGGCCCCCGGCGGCAACGACAGATCCAGCCCCTCAATGACGGGCCTGCCGTCGTAGCCAAGCGTAAGCCCGTTGCAGGCCAGTCCCGGCGGCTCAAGCGCCTCTTCCCTTTGATTCTGCATGCGCACCTTCGAATTACGGACGGATCACCACGCTGTCGTAAGCGGGCACCGCCTTGATCATGTTCTTTCCGACCATCCATTCTCCCACGCGGCGCACGTCTTCGGCGCTCGGCAGGGGAGGCAGACCGTCATTCGTGCCGAACATGGAGAAGCGGACCATCGTGTAGTTCTGCGCAACGGGCGCAGGCAGCAGGCCCTTCTTCACCATGACGGCGCGGAAGCGGTCGGGCTCCGACTCGATGAGTCTGGCGGCGTCCGCCACGGCACCCCGGAAGGCGGCGACGGTCTTGTCGTCAAGCCTGTCCTTCTTGAGCGCAACGACGGCAAGCGCCTCGTTGAGACCGCGGTCATCCCAGATCACGCGTCCACCCTTCGCTTCGACGACGGAGACGAGCGGCTCGGGCAGCATGGCCGTCGCGGCCTTGCCGGTCTGAAGCATCTGAAGGCGGATCGGGATCTGCTTGACCTCAAGGTTCCTGAGCGCGCCGTCGGAAAGCTTTTCCTCAGCCTTCATGCGGTCGAGCAGGTAGTCGATGATCGTGGCGGAGCTCATGGCCGTCTCAGTGCCGTCGAGATCCTTGAGCGAGCGGATCTTCTCGGCGGCGGCAGGCGCGACGACGAGACCGAAGGCACGCTGTGCCCGGCTCGTATGGGTCGTCGTGAGAATCACGGCCTGGGGAACGCCGCGCTCATTCTGAGTGAAGACGTTCATCAGATCGCCGAAATGCCCGTCAAGGCGGCCCGCACGCATGGCGGCACCAAGTTCGAGAGCAGACTTGAAGGGAATCACCTCAACGTCAAGCCCTCTGGCCTTGAACAGCTTCTCGTCGGCCGCGGCGTGGATCACAATGGCGTCGGCGGCTGGAAGCACACCGATGCGAAGGGGCTCGGCGTCGACCGCCGCAGAAACCATCGTGCCGGCAGCCAGCAGGGCCGCCCATAAAGTCTTCTTCAAAATGAGCTCCTTAGGGAAAAGCTAGTCGCGCCGGTGCGCGGCCTCCCCCGCCGTCACAGACCCACGTTGAGATCCGCGTCGGGATCTCCGGCGTCGTCATAGCGGTAGGGAGCTTCATCGTCGAACGGCACGTCGGGCGGCATGCCCGAGACGTCATATTCTTTCATACCATCGGGTACAAAATCAACCTTCTCATCCGAAAGCTCAGGCGGCAAGCTCTCCGCGAAGGCGGTGAAATCTCCCGCGGTACGCCCTGCGGCGCTTGCTGCCAGAGCCTCCCTCACGGCACTCGTTGAAACACGGGAGGCTCCCTGAGGCGCGGCCTGCGCGCCCGAGACAGAAGAAGTCCCCGTGTCGCCCCTGAGGAAGCGCTGCAGCTGCGCGACGATCGGATTGGACGAAAGAGGAGCGAACTCGCCGCCCGAAGGCTTTTCAGCCGCACGCTGGCTCTCGAACCTTGCCTGATTCTCAATGCGCAGGCGGTACTCGCGCTCCGCAAGACGGGCCTCGTCCGCAAGGCGCTGAAGCTCAGCCCTTCTGTCGTTGAGCCTGCGCATCGCGTCCATGTCCCTCGCCGCATCATGGGCGAGCATTTCGATGCGGGCCTTCGTGCGCTCGAGCTCGAGCTCGATGAAGGCCTTCCTTACCTCAAGACGGGCGCCCTCCTCGGGCGTGCCCGTCGAGAGCTCCTCGGTGAGGAGCTCCTCATAATAGGAAAGGCTGGCGCTCTCTCCGAGCCTCATGAGAAGGGAAGCAGGATTGACGCAGCCTCCTTCCTCGTCCTCGGCCGCCGCTGCGCGCCAGACCTCGATGATGCGTTCGGCGGCGGGATGCGTGCTCGACAGGAACTCCTCCTCGATCGAGTGGCTGAATTCGCTCACGAGATGAGGATAGGAAAGGAGGCACTGGAGCATGCGCTCCCTAACGTCCTTGACGCGAACTCGAGGCTCGGGTGCGGGCTTCGCGGGCCAGCGTGGAAAGCGGTCGTCACGCCTGCGGGCAAAGCCGCCACGGCCCTGCTGCCGGCCGCCATCGAAGGACGGCCTGGAGGGAGCGGCGCCGGCGAGCCCGTACTGGCGCTCGATGTCATCCGCCTGCAGGCGGGCGATGCCTGCGAGCTCGCGGATGAATGCAAGCCGCAGAATGGGAGCATGCTGCATCGAGAGCACCCAAGGCTTGGCCTCGGCCACGAGCTTCGCACGCTCCTCGGCGTACATGAGCTCCTTCCCTTCGAGAAGGAGCTTCTTCATGAAGTCCGTGAGTCCGTAGGCCTTTTCAATCTGGCGCTCGAACCCCTCCGCGCCCTCCGCCTTGATGAGGCTGTCGGGATCGTGCTCGGGCGGCAGAATGATGAAACCCGCCTTCTGCACGTCCGTGATGACAGGCAGGGCCGCCTCAAGCGCACGACGCGCGGCCTTGCGGCCGGCGGCGTCGCCGTCGAACGAGAAGTAGACGCTGTCGGTGAGCTTGAAGAGCTTCCTGACATGCTCAGGCGTGATCGACGTGCCGAGTGCGGCGACGGCCTCCTCGAACCCGGCCTGCGAAAGCTGGATCACGTCCATGTAGCCCTCGCAGACGATGGCGCGACCCTTACCGTAGATCGCCTCCCTGCCCTCAAAATAACCGTAGAGTTCGCTGCCCTTGTGGTAGATCGGCGTTTCGGGACTGTTGAGGTACTTGGGCTGCTCGTCGCCGTTCATCGTGCGGGCACCGAAACCGATCACAAGGCCCTTGGCGTTGCGGATCGGGAACATGATGCGCCCTCTGAACGCATCGTAGCGCCTGTCGTTCCTGACGTTGACAAGACCGCACTCCTCAAGCGCCCTGTCGGAATACTTCTCTCCGAAAAGGGTCTGAAGGGGATGCCAGTCGTCGGGCGAATAGCCGAGACCGAACTTCGCGGCCGTGGCGGCCGAAATGCAGCGGTTCTTGAGGTAATCGGAGGCCCCAGCGTTCCGCCTGAGCTGCTCCGTGTAAAAGGCCGCGGCCTCTCCCATGTAGTCCGTGAGCGTGCGCGCCTTCTCGCGGGCTTTGATCTTTGCGGGCGAGCGGTCCTCGGGAACCTCCATCGAGTAGTAGCCCGCAAGCTTTCTCACCGCATCAGGGAATTCAAGCCCCTCGTACTTCATGATGAAGCCGATGGCGTTGCCCGCCTCACCGCAGCCGAAGCACTTGAAAAACTGCTTCGTCTGGCTCACCGAGAAGGACGGCGTCTTCTCTTTGTGGAAGGGACAGCAGCACATCCAGTTGCGCCCCGCCTTCTTCAAAGGGACGTAGCGGTTGATCACGTCGACGATGTCGGCGCGTTCAAGCAGTCCTGTGATAAAGCCCTCGGGAATCATGGATGGTCTTGCTAGGGGAAAAGGCGTGGATCTTCCGCCCGGAAGGGGCGGCGGGTAGGATTTTGATTATAGAGCCTTGAGCGGGCCGGCTCTCGGGTGCCTCCTGAGGGCGCCCAATAAAAAAGAAGGCCGCCCAAGAGAAACTCTTGAGCGGCATTCCTGCGTTATGAACGTGCGGCTTAGAGCAGCCGCACCCGCCATGCAGCGGACTTCGACTTAAGCGGTGAGCTTCGCCTTGACGAAAGCGCTGACCTTGCCCATGTCGGCACGGCCCGTCACCTTCGGCTTGACGATCGCCATCACCTTGCCCATCGCAGCCATGCCGGTCGCACCGACTTCGGCAACGGCAGCATCAATGACGGCAGCGATCTCCTCGTCGGAAAGTCCCTTCGGGAGATACGCTTCGAGCACCTTGATTTCGACCGATTCCTTGTCAGCGAGATCCTGACGGTCACCCGCCAGATACTGCTGCACGGAATCCTGACGCTGCTTGACCATCTTGGCGATCACCGAGAGGATCAGGGCATCGTCGGCCTCGATCTGTTCGTCGACCTCACGCTGCTTGATCGCGGCAAGGAGCAAGCGAATCGTGCTCAGACCCGCCGCGTCATGCGCACGCATGGCAGCCTTCATATCTTCGCGGATTCTGTCCTTAATCATCACCATCCTTCGTGAGGAAAAAATTGTTTGTCTGTGGAGCTTTGTGCCGCCGCCCAACCGACAGCACGGGGATCGGCGGCCTCCGGCCTCCAACGCCCGGGCAGAAACTCGAATTAGTAGAGCTTCTTGGGGAGCATCATGCTGCGCAGGCGCTTGTAGTGACGCTTGACGGCAGCAGCCTTCTTACGCTTACGTTCGGCGGTGGGCTTTTCGTAGAACTCGCGAGCGCGGAGTTCGGTAAGGAGACCAGACTTTTCGATGGTGCGCTTGAAGCGGCGGAGGGCAACTTCAAACGGTTCGTTTTCTTTAACGCGGATAGTAGGCATTAGAACCTAACCTCAGTAAACAGTGTGATGACCCGGAAATCAAATGGAAAGCCTCCGGCATCTCTGGTTCCGGGACAAGAGACGGAGGACGCAATCGAACAAAGACGGCCCCTGAGCGGAGCCGTCCGAATGTCGAGTCCGAGATTTTGACATAAAACACTGGAAAAATTCAAACCGAAGCACCATTTTTTTGCACGTCCACCGCAAAAAGGCTCTAGAATTTTCGGCACTATGCTAGTTCTCGGTATTGAATCCTCCTGCGACGAGACGGGAGCCGCCCTGATTTCCGACAAGGACGGCCTCCTCGCAGACGCCCTCTACTCCCAGATCGACATGCACCGCGCCTACGGCGGCGTCGTGCCCGAACTTGCGAGCCGCGACCACATCCGGCGCGCCGTCGCACTCGTCGACGAAGTGCTCGTGAAGGCGGGCAAGACCCGCGGAGACATCGACGCCGTCGCCGTGACGGAGGGCCCCGGACTTGCCGGCGCCCTGCTCGCAGGCGCGGGCGTTGCGCACGCCATCGGCTGGGCGCTCGATGTGCCCGTGCTCGGCGTGCACCACCTCGAGGGGCACCTGCTTGCAGCCCGTCTTTCGGATCCCGCTCCCGAATTCCCGTTTCTTGCTCTTCTCGTCTCGGGCGGCCATACCCAGATCATGAAGGTGGAGAAGTTCGGCAGCTACGAGCTTCTCGGCCAGACTCTCGACGACGCTGCGGGCGAGGCCTTCGACAAGACCGCCCAGCTGCTCGGCCTGCCCTACCCGGGCGGCCCCGCCGTGTCCGCCCTTGCCGAAGAGGGCGAGCCCGGCGCCATAGAGCTTGCCCGTCCGATGATCCACGCCCCCAATCTCGACATGAGCTTCTCTGGTCTCAAGACCTCCGTGCTCACCGCCGTCCAGAGTGCTCCCGACGCAGGAGACGAAGTCTTCCGCCGCAATCTCGCCCGCGGCTTCGTGGACGCTCTTGTCGACGTGCTCGCCGCCAAGCTCGTGCGCGCCATGAAGCAGACGGGGCTTCGCAACGTCGTCGTCGCCGGCGGCGTGTCCGCCAACCGCCAGCTCAGACAGCGCCTCACCGCCGAAGTCCGCCGCCGTCGCGGCACGATCTTCTATCCGCCCATGCGGCTCTGCACCGACAACGGCGCCATGATCGCCGCCGCAGGCCTCGCACGCCTCGAAGGCATGACGGCAGAGGAACTCGAGGCGCTCAAGGCGAAGCGCAGCTTCGGCGTCAGCCCCCGCTGGCAGCTCTCAAACCTCTGACCTCCGCCCCACGGCCCTCAGAACTGAAAAAGGATCCGATCTTTCAGATACGGATCCTTTTTTTGTTGGTCGAGTCTTTGCTGCAGGTCCCGATGAAGGACTACTCCTCGTTCGCGCAGTCGACGGGGATGCCGCCGAGCACGTCGACGAGCACCTTGGGATCGATGCCGACCTGATAGCCCCGTCGCCCGCCGTTGATGAAGATATGGTCAAGCTCGAGAATGGTCTTCTGGACGTAGACCGGCATCTTCTTTCGGGTGCCGAAGGGACTCGTGCCGCCCACCATGTAGCCTGAATTGCGCTGGGCCTGCTCGGGCTTGCAGGGCGCAACATGCTTGGCGCCGATCTGTCGGGCGAGGTTCTTCGTGGAGACCTCGCAGTCGCCGTGCATCAGGATGACCAGCGGTCTAGCGTGCTCGTCCTCCATGATAAGCGTCTTGATCACGTGATGATGATCAATCCCGCAGGACGAGGCGGCCAGCGCCGTACCGCCGTGCTCGACGTATTCGTAGGACTTTTCCTCAAAGGGAATGTCGTGCTGCCTGAGCCACTGGGTGGCGGGCGTCAGGCTCTGGTGCTTCACTTTCGAACTCATTTTCTACTTGCGTGCCTTTCTTATATAGAGAAAGCGGAAAGAAGGATTGTGCCCGAAGCGGGCGGATGCGGCGCGTGCGCCGTCTCCCGCCCATGCCCGAGCGCAAGAACGGAATGCGACTTTACCTTGCGGGGCTCAGTCGGCATCCTCCTCGCGAAGTCCCTTGGGAAGCGGAAAGACGACGTTCTCCTCGACGCCTTCGAGCGCCACGGCATGCTCGGCGTTGAGGTTGGCCTCAAGATAACGAAGCACGCCCTGGACGAGGGATTCAGGGGCGGAGGCGCCCGCCGTGATGCCCACGCATGCAACGCCCTCGAACCACTTGGGATCGATGTGCTCGGCCGTGTCGATCAGATAGGAGCGGGTGCCCTCGCGTTCGGCCACTTCGCGCAGACGATTGGAGTTGGAGCTTGTGGCGGAGCCGATCACGAGCACGATGTCGACGCCCGAGCGGGCGAGAAGCTTGACGGCCTCCTGGCGATTCGTCGTGGCATAGCAGATGTCCTGGCGCTTGGGTTCCTGAATGAAGGGGAAGCGATGCCTGAGCGCGTCGATCACGGCCTGACTGTCATCGGCGCTGATCGTCGTCTGGGTGACATAGGCAAGCGAGTCATCGTTCGTGTAGGGCAGCGCTGCCACGTCGGCGGTGTTCTCGACAAGCTCGATGCCGCCGTCGACCTGGCCCATCGTGCCCTCGACCTCGGGGTGACCGGCGTGACCGATCATCAGCACGGTGCGTCCTTCGGCGCGCATGCGGGCAACCTCGCGATGCACCTTGGTGACAAGCGGACAGGTGGCGTCGAAAACGCGGAAGCCCCGGCGCTCCGCCTCTTCAGACACCGCCCTCGGCACGCCGTGGGCCGAGAAGACGACCGTCGCACCCTCGGGCACCTCGGCAAGATTGTCGACGAAGACCGCGCCGCGCTCACGCAGACTGTTGACGACCGTGCGGTTGTGCACGATCTCGTGCCTGACATAGATGGGCGCGCCGTAGATGGCAAGCGCACGCTCAACGATCGCGATGGCGCGCGTGACGCCCGCGCAGAAACCGCGCGGCTGGGCAAGGAGAACCTTCATGACTGTCATTTCCTCGTGACTGACTTTGCTTGTCGGAGGCCGCAGACGCTGCCTGACGGAGCGCATATGCCTGCCGCAGTCCCTCCTAAGAGGTCGCAGGCACGCGTGCGGACGAAAAATTTTCCATTAAGTCTAAAGTTTTTTGGGAAAATCCGCACACGCATCAAAAAAAACGGGTAGAATGCGCTCCACGCTCAAATCTGCGCACTGCCGACTCCCTGTACTGACACAGTGGGGCGTCAGCCTGCCATGCGGTGTCATGCACTGCAGAGACAGGTGGCATGCGAACATGAGGAGGCGTATAATTTCTCTTTTATGCGCTCGCGTGGCTGCCCGAGAGGGACCGGCCTGCGAGATGTTTTATTTTCATTTCACTGGAGTTAGAGATGGCACGAGTGTGTCAAGTCACCGGTAAGGCGCCGATGGTCGGCCATCACGTCTCGCACGCGAACAACAAGACCAAGCGTCGTTTTATGCCCAATCTGCAGTACCGCCGTTTCTGGGTTGAAAGCGAAAACCGTTGGGTTCGTCTGCGTTTGACGACGGCTGGCCTTCGTACGGTTGATAAGATTGGTATTGATGCGGTTCTGGCGGACCTCCGCGCCCGCGGCGAAATCTAATTAAGGGAGTTTCACCATGGCGAAAGGCGCTCGCGAAAAGATCAAGCTTGAATCCACGGCCGGTACCGGTCATTTTTACACCACCACGAAGAACAAGAAGACCTCTTCCGGCAAGATGGAAATCTCCAAGTTCGACCCGGTGGCTCGCAAGCATGTGATCTACAAGGAAACGAAGCTCAAGTAATCTGAGCATTCGATTCGGCGAAAAAGCTCGGCAATTCATATCGGCCGGGCTTTTTGCTTGTCCGGGGACAGGAAAAGTCTCCGACCGCTGCCCCCGACTTCAGGAGAAGTCTGGGGCAGCGTCATTTTTAGGGTAGCGGCGCGCAAAACAAACGCCGCCTTCCGAAAGGAGAGGCGGCGTGCAAACCGTTACGGGCGGTCCGTCAGTTCGCGTCAGTCACGCTGGAGTACGGCGGCGAAGAAGCCGTCGGTGCTGTTGACATGCGGGAGCATCTGGAAGTAGCTGCCGAAGCGCTCCCACTGGGAGGCGTCGAACTGAATGCCCTGCTGCGCGAATACGTCGGCCGCGGGCACGAGATGCCATTCGGGATGCGCTTCGAGGAAGGCCTCGACGACCTCCTGGTTTTCGCGTCTGAGCATCGAGCAGGTGGCGTAGACCATGCGGCCGCCCTTCTTCACGAGACGCGAGGCGTGCTCGAGCACATCCTTCTGGATCTTGTTGATGCGATCAAGTTCGGACGGGGCGAGACGCCACTTCAGGTCGGGGTTTCGACGGAAGGTGCCGGTGCCCGTGCACGGCGCGTCGATGAGCACTCGGTCGAACTTGCCCTGCAGGCGGCGGATGCGTTCGTCTCGCTCGCTGCGGATCGCGATCGGATGCACGTTGGAGAGACCCGCTCTGCGCATGCGGGGCGTAAGGCCCGCAAGGCGCTTTTCGTTGACGTCAAAGGCATAGAGGCTGCCCGTCGAGCGCATCAGGGCGCCGATGGCGAGCGTCTTGCCGCCCGCACCTGCGCAAAAGTCGCAGATCATTTCACGGCGGCGCGGGGTGAGCAGGCGGGCGATGAGCTGGGAACCCTCGTCCTGAACGTCCACCTTGCCTTCCTTGTAGATCGGCCACTGGGTGAGGCCGGGCTTCGTCGGCAGACGAACGCCGTCGGGGCTGAAGGGCGTCGGATAGGCCTCGACGCCGTTGGCGGCGAGCTCCTGAAGAACCTCCTCACGGCTGGCCTTCAGGAGATTGACGCGCAGATCGAGCGGAGCGCCCTCGAGCATCGAGGCATAGAGCTCCTTCGTGTCGTCGTACTGGGCTTCGAGGAGGCTGTAGATCCACTCGGGCAGTTCGGCCTGAATGTGGGGGGGCGCCTTCGAGAAGTCTGCGGCGAGCACGTTCTTGAGGGGGCCTTCCTCGCGGTCGATGGAAGCGGGCGGGAGGGACTCGATGCCGTGCTGCCGTGCAAGCGTCGCGAGAGCGACAAGGCGGGGCGCACGGGCGGGAGGCACGGGATGCATAGCCCAGGAGAGCGTGCCGAGATGGCGAAGCGCATAGTAGATGCCCTCGGCGATAATGCCGCGGTCGCGCATGCCCAGACGCGGGTTGCTGCGGAAGAAGAGCTTCATCAGCACGTCGGCGGGACCATCAAGCTTCAGGATGACGCCGAGCGCTCGGGTGAGCTCGTCGACGATCAGGCCCGTGATGCGGACTTGGCCCGGCTGGAGCGCAGTCATGCGCTTTTCGGGCGTCTTCGGGCCCTTCGCGTAGCCGCCCATGGCGCGGGCCTCCTCGCGGCGGCGCTTGTCGGCGGCGCGCTGGCGCTCCGTGCGGCGGGGCGACTCAGTGCGCTCGGTCTTGCGGGGCTTCTGCATCGCAAACGCGCGACGCTTCGGGAACTTGGTTTCAGCCATATGTATTCAGCGGTAGTTAAAGCAAAAAGGAAGCGACCCGAACCCCTGCGGGGCCTGCGCTTCCTCCATGAGGCCGGCGAACGGACCGTCCGCCGGCGCGGTGTTGTCAAAAAACGGTCAGCAGCCGAAGATCGTGAGCGAGCGGGCGGTCTCGTCGTTGCAGACGGTGCGGCCGTCCTCACAGCGGACGCGGCCTTCGAGAATGGCGCGGACGCACTTCGGATACAGCTGGTGCTCGTAGACGAGGCCGCGGTGCGCAAGCGCATCGGCATCGTCGGACGGCAGAACGGGCACGACGGCCTGGCCGATGATCGAACCGCCGTCAAGCACGGCCGTCACGAAGTGAACGGTCGAGCCGTGCACGCGGCAACCCGCATCGATGGCGCGCTGGTGCGTATTGAGGCCGGGGAAAAGCGGCAACAAGGCGGGATGAATGTTGAGGATCTTCCCCTCGAACCTGGAGACAAAGCCCTCCGTCAGAACGCGCATGAAGCCCGCCAGAACGATCACGGCCGGATCATAGCGGCTAATGATGTCGGCGAGTTCGGCCTCGAATGCCTCGCGGGAGTCGTAGGCCTTGTGGTCCATGGCCACGGCCTCGATGCCCGCAGCGCGCGCGATGTCAAGACCAGCCGCCTGAGGGCGGTTGGAGATCACCGCCGCAATGCGTGCATTGCAGGCGGACTCCCAGTTTTCCTCGCGGCTCGTTCGAAGGATCGCCTCGAAGTTGCTGCCGCGGCCGGAGATAAGAATTACGATGTTCTGCATAGTGGCGTCATTCTAAACCAAAGACCGTGCACGCTTCGGGCGGGGCAGAAGAAATTTTCCGTATAATCGGAACTTTCCCCAATCCAGCAAAAGGCCGTTCAAGTCATGCACGTTTTCCGCGGTCTGCCTTCTCCGCTCCAGCGCCGTCCGTCGGCGGTCGCCATCGGCAACTTCGACGGCGTCCACCTCGGTCATCAGGCGCTTCTCGAATACGTGAAGGAAGCCGCGCAAGCGCGCGGACTCGTTCCCTCCGTCGTCACCTTCGAGCCCCATCCGAAGGACTTCTTCGGCCGCGGCGGCGAAGTCGCGCGCATCTCCACGCTCTACGACAAGGTGAACGCCATCCTTGGAACCGGCATCGAGCGCATCTACATACTGCCATTCAACTCGCGTCTGGCCTGCATGCCGGCCGAGACGTTCGTGCGCGACGTCCTTCTCAAGGGACTCGACGCCTGCTGGATGAGCGTCGGCAAGGATTTCCGCTTCGGCGGCGACCGCGCGGGCAGCGTCGAGCTTCTTGAAGAGCTCTCCCGCACACTGCCCTACGAGCTCTACGTCTCCCCGACCTTCTATCACAAGGAGGCCCGCGTGAGCTCCTCGCGCATCCGCGAGGCCCTCGCCGTAGGCGACCTCTACGAGGCCGCCCTGATGCTCGGTCGTCCCTACAGCATGACGGGCCGCGTCATCCACGGCGCCGCGCTCGGCCGCACGCTGGGCTTCCCCACGCTCAACATGGCGCCGATTCCGCCGGGCAGCCACTCCCGTCCCGCCGTCACGGGCGTCTTCGCCGTCCGCATCCACGGACTCGGACAGGCCGTTCAGAACGGCGTCGCCTCGATCGGCGTCAAGCCCACGGTCGCAACCGACGGGCGCTGGCTTCTCGAGACGCACGTCTTTGACTGGAGCGGCAGCGCCTACGGCCGCATCGTCAAGGTCGAGTTCGTCGAGCGCCTGAGGGGAGAGAAGAAGTTTTCCGGTCTTGACGAGCTCAAGGCCGCCATCGAGTCCGACGCCGATCATGCCCGTCGGATTCTCGGGTGCGTCCGTCCTCAGGCGGACGTCCCCCTTCAAGGCATGAATCCTTAACCTTTACCTGAAGAGCCCGAGGGGGCCAGGAGTACTGACCATGGCAAAAGAAGCCGGATCGGCCGCCGACACCAAGAAATACCCGCTCAACCTTCCCGACACGCCGTTCCCGATGCGCGGCAACCTGCCCAAGCGCGAACCGGAATGGATCAGGGAGTGGGATGAAAAGCACATCTACGAACGCATCATCGACGCCCGCCGCGACGCCAAGAAGTTCATCCTTCATGACGGTCCTCCCTACGCCAACGGCAACATCCACGTCGGTCACGCCGTCAACAAGATCCTCAAGGACATGATCCTCAAGGAAAAGACCCTTGAGGGCTTCCAGGCCCCGTACGTTCCGGGCTGGGACTGCCACGGCATGCCGATCGAAGTGCAGATCGAGAAGATGCACGGCAAGAACCTCCCCGTCGACAAGATGCAGAGCCTTGCCCGTGCCTACGCCCTCGAGCAGAGCAAGCTCCAGCTCGCCGACTTCAAGCGCCTCGGCGTTCTCGGCGACTGGGACAACCCCTACCGCACGATGAAGTTCAAGAACGAGGCCGAGGAAATCCGCGCCCTTGCCGCCGTCGTGAAAAAGGGCTATGTCTACCGCGGCCTCAAGCCCGTGAACTGGTGCTTCGACTGCCAGTCCGCCCTGGCCGAAGCCGAAGTCGAGTACAAGGACAAGAAGAGCCACACGATCGACGTCGCCTTCGAGCTCGCCGACGAGGACCGCGCACGCGTCGAGGAAATCTTCGGCCGCAGCCTTGAAAAGCCCTGCTTCAACGTCATCTGGACGACGACGCCCTGGACGATTCCCGCCAACCAGGCCCTGAACATGAACCCCGAGCTCGAATACGGGCTCTACGACGTGGGCGACCGCCTTCTCATCCTCGGCACGGGCCTCGCCGAAGCCGCGCTTGAGCGCTACGGCATGAAGGGCGAGAAGATCGCTACCGCCATGGGCGACAAGTTCGAGCTTGTGCGCTTCCGTCATCCTCTCTGGCACGTCCACGAGGGCTTCCGCCGCTTCTCGCCCGTCTATCTCGCCGACTACGTCGACGCGACGGCCGGTACGGGCATCGTGCACTCCGCTCCCGCCTACGGCGTGGACGACTTCATCTCCTGCAAGAAGCACGGCATGACGAACGACCAGGTCCTCACCCCCGTGATGGGCGACGGCACCTACTCCGAGTCGCTTCCGCTCTTCGGCGGCCTTAACATCTGGGCTGCGGCCGACAAGATCTGCGAGACGATCGCCGTTGCAGGCAACCTGCTCTCCCACGGCTCGATCGTGCACAGCTACATGCACTGCTGGCGCCACAAGACCCCGCTCGTCTACCGCGCCACGAACCAGTGGTTCGTCCGCATGGACGCTCCGAACGCCGACACGCGCGGCGTGCTCGACACAGAGGCGAGCGAAAGATCCCTTCGCGATGCCGCCCTCGAATGCGTCAAGGCCACGAAGTTCTTCCCGACCTGGGGCATCAACCGCCTCTACGCGATGATCGAGAACCGTCCCGACTGGTGCATCTCCCGTCAGCGCAACTGGGGCGTTCCGCTCCCCTTCTTCATGCACAAGGAAACGGGCGAGCTGCACCCGCGCACCCTTGAGATCATGGAAGAGGTCGCGAAGATGGTCGAGGAAAAGGGCATCGAATCCTGGGCCACCGCCAAACCCGAGGACTTCCTCACTGCCGACGAGGCCGCCGACTACGTCCGCTCCACCGACATTCTCGACGTGTGGTTCGACTCCGGCGTCACGCACTACACCGTGATGCGCGGCAGCCATGCCGACGAACTCGCCTGGCCGGCCGACCTCTACCTGGAGGGCTCCGACCAGCACCGCGGCTGGTTCCACTCCTCGCTCCTCACGGGCACGATGATCGACGGCCGCGCGCCGTACAAGATGCTTCTCACCCACGGCTTCGTCGTGGACGAAAAGGGCGAGAAGATGTCCAAGTCCAAGGGCAACGTCGTTCGTCCGCAGGAAGTCAGCGAGAAGTTCGGCGCTGAAATCCTCCGTCTCTGGGTCGCCTCCACCGACTACTCGGGCGAGCTCCGCCTCGGCCAGACGATTCTCAAGCGCGTCGTCGAAAGCTACCGCCGCGTGCGCAACACGCTGCGCTTCCTGCTCGCCAACACGTCCGACTTCGATGCTTCGAAGGATCTCGTGCCTGTCGAGAACCTGCTCGAGCTCGACCGCTGGGCCCTCGCCTATACAGAAAGGTTCCAGAAGGAAGTCCTCGCCGAGTACGGAGAATTCCGCTTCCACAACGTCGTCTCGATGCTCCAGACGTTCGCGTCCGCCGACCTCGGCAGCTTCTACCTCGACGTGCTCAAGGACCGTCTCTACACGACGGCTCCCGGCTCCGAGGCCCGCCGCTCCGCTCAGACGGCCCTCTGGTACATCACGAAGACGCTCCTGCGCCTGATGGCTCCGGTCCTCTCCTTCACGGCCGAGGAGGCCTTCAAGGTCTTCTCGCCCAACGAAAGCGAAACGATCTTCACGGAACGCTTCGAACCGCTGCCCGAAGTGGCCGGCGCCGAGGCCCTCCTCGCCAAGTGGGACGCCGTCCGCACGGTACGCGCCGACCTTCAGAAGAAGATCGAAGAGCTCCGCGGCGAAGGCCAGATCGGCTCCTCGCTTCAGGCCGTCGTCCGCATCGAGGCCGCTCCCGCCGTCTACGACGCTCTGGCGTCCCTCGGCGACGAGCTCCGCTTCGTGATGATCGTCTCCGCCGTCGAACTCGTGAAGTCCGCCGACGAGGAGACGCACTTCGCCGTCTCCGCTTCGAAGGAAGGCAAGTGCGAGCGCTGCTGGCACTACGTCGCCGGCATCGGCAGCGATGCCGAGCATCCGACGCTCTGCCCGCGCTGCGCATCCAACCTCTTCGGCGCCGGTGAAAAGCGCCTCTTCGCCTGATGCGGCGGCCTGAGGAAGCCCTCATGACGGACGCCTCCGCCCGCCCGACCCCCGCGAAGTTCGCCGCCTGGCTCTGCCTCGGACTCTTCGTCCTCGGCATTGATCAGGCGACGAAGATCTGGTTCGAGCAGAACTTCTCGCTCGGCGAGGTCCTGCCCGTGTGCACGGGATTCAATCTGGTCCTGGCGCACAACACGGGCGCGGCCTTTTCGTTCCTGGCCGATGCGGGCGGCTGGCAGCGCTGGGCGTTCGCGGCCCTCGCCGCCGCCGTCATCGTCGCGATGATCGTGCTTCTCGTGCGCAACAGCCACCGCAAGCTGCTGAGCCTCTCGCTCACGCTCATCGCGGCAGGTGCGCTCGGGAACATGATCGACCGCACCGTCTACGGCTACGTCGTCGACTTTCTCGACTTCTACTGGCAGGGCTGGCACTGGCCCGCCTTCAACGTCGCGGACGTCGCCATCTGCGGCGGCGCCTTCTTCCTGATCGTCGACGAACTGAGAAGCGGACGCAGATAAGTCATTTCGGGCATCACCACTCCTCAATGAGGGACTGGAAACCAAACGGATTCCAGTCCCTTTCCTTTTACCTTTCCCCTCCCGAAAACGCATCCCGCACAAGTTTTTTTCACCTTTTTCACCCCCATGGAAACGGCGCCCAAAGTACAATCACACGGCTCGAATATCCCGTTCCTGCCCCGCCACCCGTACACGCGTCAACGCCTCCTATGGAACACTCCCTTCCCCTCATTTCAACACTCGTCATCGCCTTCAGTCTGGCGCTCGTCTTCGGCTTTCTCGCCGAGCGCCTCTTCAAGGCGCCTCCGCTCGTCGGCTACCTTCTGGCAGGCATTGCCGCGGGCAAGTACACGCCGGGCGTCTTCGCCGACGCGGCCCTTGCCCAGCAGCTCTCCGAAATCGGCGTCATGCTGCTGATGTTCGGCGTCGGCCTCCACTTCTCCGTTCGAGACCTGATGAACGTCAAGGGCATCGCCGTGCCCGGGGCCGTGCTGCAGATGTTCATCGCCACCCTGCTCGGCGGCCTCGTCGCGCACTTCGTCTGGGACTGGCACTGGGGGGATGCGCTCGTGCTCGGCATGTGCCTCTCGTGCGCCTCGACGGTCGTGCTTCTCAAGGCGCTTGAAGTGAGAGGAATCCTGCAGAGCATGGACGGCCAGATCGCCGTCGGCTGGCTCGTCGTCGAGGACGTCGCCACCGTGCTCATCCTCGTGCTTCTGCCGCCGCTCGCCGGCCTTCTCGGCTCCGACGCCGCGCCAGGCATTACGGGCAAGGACATTGCGATCCAGATCGCCATCACGATCGGCAACGTCATCGCCTTCATCGCCGTGATGATGCTCGTCGGCCGCCGCGTCCTCCCGTGGATCATGGCTCAGGTTGCCCGCACGGGCTCCCGCGAGCTCTTCACGCTCTTCGTGCTTGCCGCAGCCGTTGGCATCGCCTACGGCGCCTCCGCCATCTTCAACGTGAGCTTCGCCCTCGGCGCCTTCTTCGCAGGCATGGTGATGCGCGAGTCGAAATTCGCCCACAGGGCGGCCACCGAATCGCTCCCGCTCCAGGACGCCTTCTCCGTGCTCTTCTTCGTCGGCGTGGGCATGCTCTTTGACTGGCACATCATCATCGAGGCCCCGCTCTCCGTCCTCACCGTGCTGCTCATCATCATGCTCGGCAAGGGTCTCGCCGCCTTCGGCCTCGTCTACGTGCTGCGCTACCCGCTGCACACGGCCATCACGGTCGCCGCCTCACTCGCACAGATCGGCGAATTTTCGTTCATTCTCGTCGGTCAGGCCAAGGGCCTCGGCCTGGCGACCGACTACACGGTCAATCTGATCGTGGGCGCCGCCATTCTGTCGATCGCACTCAACCCCGTCGTCTTCAGCTTCATCCCCGCCATCGGCAGGGAGTTGACCTCCCGTTGGGCCTGGGCGCGCGCCGCCGCGCTGCGTGAAGCACCCTTCGAACGCGTCTCCAACGAAACGCCCGCCGAAAAGCTTCACAACCAGATCGTCATCACGGGCAAGAGCCGCCTGCTGCCGCCGCTCGCCACCGAGCTTCACAAGGCAGGCGCGGCCGTCGTCGCCATCGTTCAGGATCATGACCTCGCCACCGAACTCGACAAGCTCGACGTCACGGTCATCGTCGGCAACCCCGCCGATCCGCAGGCCATGGTCGCTGCGCATCTCAAGAACGCCGGCATGCTGATGATCCTCGACAACTCGACCACTTCGCTGCGCATCGCCGAAGCCGCCCGAGCTGTCAAGGGTGACACGCCCATCACGATCGTGGCTCCCGATCCCGGCATCTGGACCGACGTGCCCGGCATCGACGGCGTTCGCTTCGTGAGCAGCTATGAAAGCGCCGCCGAAAAGATCTCCGTCGACGTGAACACCGCCTTCGCCGAAAACGCTCCCATCGGCACCATCATCAACACGAAGCTCGCCGAGGCGACGGCCCGTGAGGAGGAACGAACCGAGAACACCGAAGACAAGGACAGGGATGAAACCGCCGCTCCCGAACAGGCTTCCGTCTCCGTACCCCAGTCCGAGACTACAGGCGTTGCGCCCGCAGCACCCTCCGATGCCTCCATTGAGCTTCAAGCCTCTTCCGCTCCCTCCGCCGAAGCAGTCGAATCCGTTTCCCTCTCCGAAGGATCGGGAGCCGAAACCGCCGTGCCGACGGAAGAGAAGGCAGCAGGCGAAACGAAGGATCGTCCCGGCATCTTCAGCTTCCTGCGTCGCAAGCAATGACTGATTGCTCCCTGTCGCTTCCGCTAAAATGAACGGCCGCGGCCTCTTCACCATCCGTGAAGGCCGCGCCTTTTCTTATGGAGATTCTCATGACGACACTGCGAAGCGTCACGCTGGCCGTAACGGGCGGGATTGCCGCCTACAAGTGCTGCGAACTCGTGCGCGGTCTGAAAAAGGCCGGCATCGACGTACACGTCGCCATGACGGAGCATGCCGCCGCCTTCGTCGGCCCCATCACTTTCGAGGCGCTGACGGGCCATCCCGTCGCCCTCACGGAATGGGCGCCGGGTCCTCAGGGCTCCATGCCGCACATCGAGCTCAACCGCTCGAACGACCTCCTCATCGTGATGCCCGCTACGGCGAACATCATCGCCAAGGCCGCTCACGGCATCGCAGATGACCTCGTCTCCACCATGATCGCCGCCAGACGCCAGCCCGTCCTGTTCGTGCCCGCCATGAACCGCTTCATGTGGGAGAATCCCGCGAATCTGCGCAACGTCGAGCAGCTCCGAAGGGACGGCGCCCTGTTTGCGGGCCCCGCCTGCGGCTTTCAGGCCTGCGGCGACGTCGGTGCAGGACGCATGGTTGAGCCTTCGGAAGTCCTTGACCTGCTCCCCGGACTGCTTGCACCCAAAAGCCTCAGCGGAAGACGCGTCGTCATCACGGCGGGGCCCACCTTCGAGCCCATCGACGACGTTCGGGGCATCACCAACAAAAGTTCCGGACTTCAGGGATACGAAATCGCCCGCGCCTCCCGTGATGCGGGCGCCGACGTGACGCTTGTCTCGGGTCCCGTTCACCTTCCGACGCCCTTCGGCGTCAAGCGTGTTGACGTCACGACGGCCGCGGAAATGCTCGCCTCCGTCGAAGAAGCCCTCAAGGCAAACGGCGCGGACGTCTTCATCGGCGTCGCCGCCGTGGCCGACTGGCGCATCGCCACCGCCGTCAGCGGAAAAATGAAGAAAACGGACGGCCGCCCCCCTGAGCTTCGCTTTGAAGAAAACCCCGACATTCTCAGAACTGTCGGGACGCGCAGCGACGTAAAGCTCAAGGTCGGCTTTGCCGCCGAGGCTGAAAACCTCGAGGCCTATGCCAGAGGCAAGTGCATCTCAAAACACGCGGACCTGATCGTGGGCAACCTTGCACGCACAGCCATCGGCAGCCCCGACAACTGCGTGCTCCTTGTAACGCCAGAGAGCGCCGAAGCCTTCGGGCCTGCCTCCAAGCGGGAGGTTGCACTGAAAATCGTCAGCCGCATCGCCTCCATGCTCAATTCTCAAACCTCACTCATTCAGAACCATGCAGATTGACGTCAAAATCCTCGACGAACGCATGCGCGAACGCATGCCCGCCTACGCCACGCCCGGCAGCGCAGGCCTCGACCTCCGTGCCCTTCTTGACGAGCCTCTCGTCATCAATCCCGGTGAAACCGTGCTGGTGCGCACAGGCCTCGCCATCCACATCGGAGATCCCGGCTATGCCGCCCTGATCCTCCCACGCTCGGGGCTCGGTCACAAAAAAGGCATCGTGCTCGGCAATCTCGTTGGTCTCATCGACAGCGACTATCAGGGCGAGCTGATGATCTCGACCTGGAACCGCGGTCAGGCACCCTTCACGCTCGAACCCTTCGAACGCCTCGCTCAGCTCATGATCGTGCCCGTCATGCAGGCGGACTTCCGCGTGGTCGATGAGTTCGACGAAAGCGAACGCGGCGAAGGCGGCTTCGGATCCACGGGCAGGGGCTGACCTCTCTCCAAATGAAACAGGCTTCCACACGGAAGCCTCTTTCATTTCAGTGATCTCAAACAAACGTCAGTCGCGCTCGTTCCAGTCCTGTTCGTCGTCCTCATCCTCATCGTCGCCGAAAAGGATGTCGTCGAGCGCCTGATGATCCTCAAGCGAAAGACCGCTCCTCTGGTCCCGCCCGAGAGAGTTGCCCGCGTCCACGACGAAGACAGGGCGGCGTTCGGACGAGAACATCACTTCAACGCGGGCGCCTGCAGCATCCTCATACCCCGGGATGTCGTTGGCAAGCCTCCCATCGCCCGTCAGGCGGTCAGCGGCAGGACTCTGGAAAGCCTCGAGATATGCGTCGTGCAGAGAACGGTCGACCTCAATCCAGCAGCCCCATGTGAAGCTCGCATCGTCTTCGTAGGCGAGCGGAACCTCAACCACGCCGAAAAGATAGGTGCGACCGTCCATTCTGGCAAAGTCATCGGTATGGACGGCGCCGCGGCGGTAGCGCTCGAGCGAATCCAGCATCCAGATCTCGTCCGGAAGCTTCATCTGAATGTCGCGGCAGAGCTCGTTGATTTCAGTCATCAGGCTTCTCCTTCAGGACCGTCCTCCGACAAACGGGACGGCTTCTGGTCATTGTAGTCGGCAGCAGGGATTTCAAACACCACTTCCTCACCGCCCGCATCGGTTCGGATGTCGAAGACGACCTTTCCACCACCCGCCAGGCGGCCGAACAGCAGCTCTTCGGCCAGCGGACGGCGGACCTTGTCGGCAATCAGGCGGCGCATCGGACGCGCCCCCATGTGCGGGTCGTAACCGTTTCTGGCCAGCCAGGCGCGGAAGTCCTCCGAATAGACGGGCTCGACACCTCTGGCTCTGAGCTGATCGGAAAGCTCGGCAAGGAACTTGTCCACGACGGACGCAATGGAATCCACCGAAAGCGGCGCGAAGCGCACCACGGCGTCGAGTCGATTGCGGAACTCGGGCGTGAAGGCCATCCTGATGGCCGCGCCGTCATCTCCCGTCCTGCTTCCGCCGAACCCGATGGTGTTGCGCTCCATCTCTCGGGCGCCCACATTGCTGGTCATGATGAGCACCACGTTTCGGAAATCCGCCTCGCGGCCGGAGGCGTCGGTGAGCTTGCCGTGGTCCATGACCTGCAGCATCAGGTTGAAGAGCGACGGGTGCGCCTTTTCCATTTCATCGAGCAGCACGACGCTGTAGGGATGCTTCGTCACCTGCTCGGTGAGAAGCCCGCCCTCGCCGTGTCCGACATAGCCTGGAGGCGAGCCGATGAGACGGCTGATCGTATGCGATTCCGCGTACTCGGACATGTCGAAACGAAGAAGCTGTACGCCGAGCGCTCCCGCAAGCCTGCGGGCCACCTCGGTCTTGCCGACGCCCGTCGGCCCCGTGAAGAGGAAGGAGCCCACGGGACGCTCGGGATTGCCGAGCCCCGAACGGGAGACGCGGATCGCCGAAACGATTCTGTCGATCGCCTCGTCCTGACCGAACACAGCACTTCGAATGACCTTGTCGAGCGCGGCGAGCTCACCGTGCTCGCTCTCGGAAATCTGCTCGGCCGGAATGCGGGCCATGCGCGCGACGAGCTCGGGGAGCTTCTGCACGCCGACCTCGATGGGCGTCTCATTCCCCGCCTCCCTGTTCATGCGGGCTGCGCCGCCAAGCTCATCCACCAGATCGAGCGCCTTGTCGGGGAAGGGCCTGTCCGTAATCCAGCGATCGGCCAGCGCCACGGCCCTTTCTGCAACCTCGGGCGCGTAATGCACGCCGTGGTACTGCTCGAACTTCGGAAGCACGCCCGTCACGATGCGCAGAGCCTCATCTCTGGAGACAGGCGCGAGCTCCACCGTCTGCAGACGACGCGTGAGCAGATCGTCCTTGCTGAAGGTCTGGCGCCAGGCGCGGAAAGTGGACGTCGTGATGAGGCGCAGCGAATCGTCGCCCGCCAGATGACCGAGCGCGTTGTACTCCTCCTGCGAGTTGCCGTCGGTGCCGTTGATCAGCATATGCAGGTTGTCGATGAAGAGCACGGCTCCCGGCACCTTCTTGATGACGGAGACGATTTCCGAAAGCTTTTCGGCGAATGCGCCCTTGTAGCGGCTCGACATGGAGGAGGCGTTGAGCGCAAAGATGCGGAGCCCCCTGAGTGCCGCAGGCACGCGGCCCTCATGGATGCGAAGCGCAAGCCCTTCGACCAGCGCCGTCTTGCCCGCGCCCGTCTCACCGAGGATCAGCGGCTTGTTCTTGCGCCTGCAACAGAGGATTTCGCAGATGCGCAGCACCTCGGCGTCGCGTCCGATGAGAGGATCAAGCTCCCCTCCTGCCGCTGCCGCGCTCAAATCGCGCGTGCACCCCTGCAGGTACTTTTCCTCTCGGCTCAGGCCCTTCGCCCGGGGCTTGTCCGTCTCCACCGCCTCAGCCTGATTCTCAGGCTCGTCTCCAGAATCGCTCCCGGCAACCCGGTCGGCTAGACGGAAGATCATCTTCTTAAAAGCCTCCGGAACCTCGTCACCGTCATGGAGATTGATGCGCACGACCTTCCCGCCGCGTCCGTCGGCAACGACCTCGCCCCAAGACTCCGTCCCGGCCGTCGCTGCGCCCTCTCCTTCTTCCCCCTCTTCCACCTCTTCATTCCTGGCCTCCTCGTCGGGACCTCCAAACAAGAAGTCATCGAGAAAATCCGCCATGAAGCCTGTGGTCGCAGGCGGCGTCAGCGTATAGAAGCCCTGAGGACCGTGAAGCACGGCATCACGCCTGCGAAGCTCGGCAAGCGTAACCCCCGCCTGATCCCAAGCCTGGGAAATGACGGACCCTGCCGACATCACCGTCTTGATGGCGATGAGAATGTCATAGACGTCGACGACGCGATCGCGGCGCCCCGCGCTCATCACGTGGATGCCTGCATTGGCAAGCCACGAAACGACGCCGGCATCCTCGATTGCATCGAATTCCGGCAGGTCCGCAAGCGTCATGGCCTCGCACGACTCCACCTTGCGACAGACGTCTTCAGCCTTGGAGAGCCACGCCTGATTGGCCTGCTCAAAGCGCTCGACATCAAACCCGGCCTGCGAGAGCGCGTCCAGCGTCGCCTGATGCCTGCACAGGAAGGCAAGGAAAAGAAGCGGAACCCAGTCGTCGCTGGCTTCCTGCGCGCAGAAGAGCGTGGATCTGACGATCTCCTCCACGGCGTCCTGAAAACGATATTCCGTCATAAGCAGCTCCGGACAGTCAGAGGGAAAGGCCGCCGCCCTCGGCGGGCACGGCAATGCAGGTGAAGGGATAGCCGTCTCTGCGGGCCTCGCTCATGCATTTGGCGACAAGGCGAAGGGCCTTGACGCGCGGATAGACGCCTGCGATGCCCCTGCCCTGCTGATGCACGCTTCGCGTGACCGTCATGGCGTCGACCGGCGTGCGCTCGAAAATTCGGATGAGTACGTCGATCACCCAGTCAAAGGGCGTGTAGTCGTCGTTCAGAAGAACCACCATCCAGCGATCGGGCGACCTTTCCTCGCCCCTTTCCTTTTCCGCGGCCGTGCCGCAGGAAGAATCCACAGTCATAGCTGCCTTCCCAGTGTCGTGTGATCCGTTGAAGCTCCCCTGTCTGAAGACAGAGTATTCACTTTGACCGTCAGACAGCTCTTTCAGGGGGCAAAGCCGCCTGAACGTCACCGTCCGTACAAAGTGTGCGCGGCAGACCTCTTTCCCGTTCCGCCTTGCTCCCGCAATTCGGCTTCGTGAGCCCCGAAGCGTCTTTCGATACTTCAGGGTCGCTACAAGGTTCATGACGACACAGACCGCTGCCGCTCAACAGTGCTTCCGCAGTCGTCCACTTCTCAAGGAGAAGGGCTCGGTCGTGTCCTTTTTCAGTTGCATGGCACGCCAGAAACGCACTCATGGCGTCTCGCTGCACGAGCGTGCCGGTGTTTCCCCAGCGGTGCCACCTTTCCTTCAACGGCTTCTTACGGTACGCATCCGTTTGCGGATCGTACTGCGACATCTTCAGCACATGCACTCGCCAATCCCCCGCCTTGTGCCTCCACCAAAAGAGGGGAGCTCCGAGCGAGCTCCCCTCTTTCAACATTGCATTCAAACCGAATTACTGCTCGAAGTGCAACTCGATGCGCCGGTTTTGTTGACGACCTTCCTCAGTGCCGTTGTCGTACTTGAACGACTCGCCCCTACCCTCTGCGGCCAGTTGCCCTTCTCCGCCAGATAGGCCTTGACAGCTTCGGCACGGCGCAGGGAGAGCCTCAGGTTGTAGGCATCGGTTCCCATGCTGTCCGTCCATCCCACCACGGTCACGCGATCCTCTCCATGGTTGGCTTTGATGACTGTCAGGGCCTTGTCCAGAGCGGCCTTGCCTTCCCGACGAAGCGTCGACTTGTCAAAATCGAAGTACACGTCATGAAGTTCGATGACCGGCACATTGGCGCAGTCCTTGTAGAAGGCCTCTTCATAGAACTGATGGCGCAACTCATCATTGCTCATGAGCCCTTCAAGATCCTCTGTCTTCACGCAACCCGGGAGGCGGGCGAGCGCTTCAACAGCAGCCTTCTCTTCGGGCGTATAGCCCGCAGAGACCACGTGCACGCATGACCTCGGATTGGCCTTGAGGAAGGCCTGAATCGCTTCGGCGGGCTTATGCTTTCCTTCGGTCTGCACATCGAAGTCGCCGTCTGTGACGATGAACAGAGATTGAGTCCCGGATACCGGCGTTGAAAGGAAGTCAAAACCTCGCTGTCCCAGCCACGTCGGACGACCGAATGCCTCCAGATCCTCAACAAGCTTTTCATCAACGAGCTTGAGCATCGTTTCCTTGTCCCGCTGCCCACCCGCAGCCATGACCGTGAAGGGCGCCAGCGAATAGAGCCCCGACGTCATGTCCGTCTTTTCCAGGGCGTAACCCGCTGCATCCTTCACAAAGGCTTTGGCGAGCGAGACGCGCCAAGCTTGTCGAGCTCATCATTGGCCGGCGGCACCGGACGCACGCGGGCCTGAAACTTGCCCTCTTCGATCAGTTGATCGTAGGCCTTACCGGCCTCGTCCTTCATCTCTCCGACAGTGCGCTGCATGGAACCCGACACATCCACCATGAAGGTGAAGCCGTCTGCCGCCTTGCCGCACTCTTCAATGCGAACCGTCTCGGCGGCCTGAACGGCCGTCACCGTCAGGCTCAAGCAAGCGAGCGTCGCCAAGACCGTTTTCTTGATTTCAAACATCTTCAACCTCCTCTCAAAACGCGTACTTGAAGCCGACGCTCACGTCATAGTCTTCGCTGAAGTCGTTGCCCTTTTCACGTTCGAACTTCGCGTAGAGGCGCCAGTCGCGGGCAAGCTGCCAATCGGCATTGACGCCGTAGTAGAAGCGCGTGCCGTCGATGTCACGAGCACTGACCTTGAGGCTGTCGCCGTCCACACCGGTGTAGGTGATGTCCTGATCGCCGTCGATGAATTCATGCTTCACGCCGCCGATCAAGGCAATTTGGAAGTAGCGCTTGTCCAAGTCGTTGATTGAACCGTAGTTGAACTTCTTGCCAAGCACCACACCGGCACGCCCCGTCAGGTAGTCCGCATCACCCTGATCTACCTTGAGACCGGTGGAGGTGGTGTAGTCCGCACCCTTCGCACGGAAGTAGCTCAACTGAAGTTGCGGTTCGAGAAACCAGTGATTGAACCACTGACGATCATCAACGTTTTCACCAAACGAAAACATATGACCCACTTCAACGCTGGCACCGAAACCCCAGGTACCGTAATCGGCCTTGGACTTGTCCATGCCGGTATTGTCAAAACCGTCGAGTTCCTGTTCATAGCGACCTGCCTGCAGCACGAAGTCGGCATAGGAGCCCTTGTCGTGCATCCACGTGGCATACGTATTCCTGAAGCGTACCCGTGGTATAGCCGACACCAAGCCCCTTCTGATCGGCGTCACTGTAGCGGAACGCACCACCAAAGAGCCAGGCGCTTTCTTCATCAGCCTTCACAAGGTGGTCAAGACCCAGATTCAAGCCATAGATTTCCTGCTTGAAGCCGGGCAGCCCGGATCCACTAAGACGATTCTGCTTGGCAAACGCCTTGGCCCAAAGACCGTCCTGCGCACCATAGCGAACTTCGCCAAGACGAGTGCGGAGATCTTCAAGATCGGCATCATAAGCGAGAGCCATCGACGCAGAGTTGGCCACCGTGATGTTGTCGTGGATTTCAGGAGGCGTATCCGGATCCACCGGTTGATCGGGATCGGTGATTTCCTGATCGTGTCGGACTAGATACCAATGCCCTTCGCCGTTGTTCGGCTTGCCGGCACTCGTGTTGTCCAACGATTCACGGTCATTGTCGAGTTTGTCTTCCTCTCCTGTCGGCACAAAGCGCACCTGCCACATCGAAACCATGCCACGGCCCGTGAAAGTATCTTGCCCGTTCGGCCCCGTCAGGGTCATGGAACCGGAGGCTTGCTCAACCTAAAAGTCGTCTAATGCGGCCACGATTCAACTGACACCAAGCAGCTTGAGGAATAGCTGATCGCGTTTGGTTGTT
>OGGT01000138.1_pt1 | contig 46493 bp, 53 predicted proteins | sample 1571311 | NCBI WGS metagenome assembly OGGT01 (sample SAMEA2581931, study PRJEB24529) | metagenome | biome: Human gut stool | place: China | collected 2011
ACTGTTTTAATGCACCGGAAACTCGAGAAAAGAATTGTCTATTACATATAATCTCTGGATTCGGAACCTTCCACTTTTCAAAATATGGAAATGTTTCTGCAAGCAAAAAAACAGCCATGTTAAAAAGTTGGTCATTAAATTTCATATTAGTAACACTATTTGGATTAAAGCGATAGCGATAAAGATTCATTGGTATGTAAACAGCATTCTTTGCTGTATCATACCATGGCAATTGCATCAAGAAATCTTCCTCTACATTTAAAAAAGAAACATCCTCATATCGTTTAGAATTTAAAATCACCTGGCGTTTAAACGCTTTATTCCACACATTATTAAATCTATCAGATGTCAATGAAACTTGCTGAAATTTTAAATAATCTTCATTTTGCATGTAGTATTCATATTCTCTATAGTGTTTCCAAAAAGGAGTTTCTCCACCTTTCCAGAAACGAACCCCATTAAAAATCACGATATCAGCTTGATATTTTTGAATAGAGTTATAAATAGCTTCTAATGCATTTTTTTCCAATTTATCATCAGCATCAACAAACAGACAATAATCTCCATTTGCATGATCTACTCCATTCATTCTTGCGGCTATCTGTCGCAAATTAGTTTGGTGTAGAAGAGTAATTTGTAATGAAGTATATTTTATATGAAGAGATTCACAAACATCAAATGTATCATCTGAAGAACCATCATCAACTATAATAATCTCAAAATCTCTAAATGTTTGACAAAAAAGAGATTCTATGCATTCAATTATGAGAGTTCCCACATTATATGCAGGAATAATAATACTAAAAAATGGAGTTTTCATTTTACAATATATTTAAAATATGGGACTTATAAGGGATAATATCACCTCCCTTATTTATGATATACAAAGCATACCAATTGTATATATAGATAGCTATCATTATAAACTTAACAAGAATATTTATCTTGGAAGTTGAGAATAATTTAGCTTGATATATAAATAGAATAAAGGTTATATAATAAGTAACCCTTTCAAGAAATGTCACCTTATACGTTAACAGTTGCAACAAAGAGGAAAAACACGTCAGAACAAACACAAAGTGTAAGATATTTTCATTTATCGCTTTTTTCCTTTTTGCATAGTATACAAAGACTATAGGATAAAGGAAAACAGCAATAACACCTAATCCTGTACCACCTACATTAGCCCTAGCCGCATAACTGCCAGTTTGACTATAACGTTCAGCATAAAAGTCAGAAATCAGTCCAAAGTTTCCCAAGAAGGACATTAATAAGAAAAATGATGACACGATAACACTCATTCCAACAATAGCCAAAATCGAATAAACATTCTTTTTATTTTTATCTTGCATAAATGAAATTCTCCACATAATAGGAAGAATAACAAATATTATTGCAGAAGAGTGAAAAAAATAAGCTACTAATTGACAATAAATGTAAACTTTTAGATTGCCTTTTATAAAATTAGCAAATCCATAAGCCAAAATAGACAAAGCACAAAATTGTCTCATTAAATTTAGCGTATGCCCATAAAACATTATGCAGAAGAAAAACGTTGCGAGAAAAAGGCTTACATTATTATATTTTTTAAACAACCATAAAGCACAAAAGTAGAAAAACTGTATAAAAAAAGCAGTTACCAATAGTAAACTTTGTGAATCATTAGAAAAAGAAGAGGCCAAAAACGCTAATGCTAAAAAGCCCTTATCACTTTCAAATGAAGCAAAATCTTTTAAAGAGGTAAGCATCTGTGCACTTTCAAAGAAAGAATTTATATACACAGTTGTATCAATACCAACACCGAAATCTCTAAAACCGGAAAAAACAGTATTGATTACTACTATTAAACTCACCGAAATCATTGCTATTGTCTTCTTCTGAACAAAAAATCTATCAGCAATGTAAGACAACAACAAATTTACAAATAATATAATAAAATATGGTTTCATCAAATTGTTATTTACATTTATGGAAAATCACATCTTCATGTGACCACCTAATATTTACTTTTACAATTTTAGCTGGACGTCCAACTACTAAACAATTATTAGGTACATCCTTAGTAACCATTGTCTGAGAACCTATAATAGTACCATCTCCAATTGTTACCCCCTTCATAATTTCAGAACAAGGAGCAACCCAAACATGGTTACCAATTTTTATAGGTTTTGCCTTATTTATACGTTGATTACTATCTAATGAATAAATAGGGTGGGAATCACTAGTACGAATGATAATATGATTAGAAAGCATGCAATTTTCGCCAATTTCAATACTCATATCATCCTCCTGGGCATTAACGTGAACATCATTAGTAAAAGAAGTATTTTTACCTATTGTAATATGAATTCCATTTCCTTCCATCCAAAAGCTACATCTTGGTCCTATTTTGCAATTTTCTTTAAATATTATTACATTATTAGTTCCAATTATATGAATGATTGGATTATCAATATTACAATTAGGTTCAATAACTAATAAATTATTGCCCCCCCGTACTTCTTTTTTATAAGAGCCTATACCTTCATGTTTGACTTTCAATTTTCCATGAGTTAGTTCATAATTATAGATGAATCTTCTCAATTTACTTTTAATTCTCTCAAAAAATAGCTTCATCATACAAGTATTATAGATTCAACAATTATACCCTATTATTTAACCAATAGTATTTCTTTAATTTATATTACAGACAAATTTATCATAGGGCATTCAATGCCCATTATCAGAGATTTTCCTTAAAATATGAAAATGACTTTTCTCTATATAAAGCTAGTTTGTCATAAACTTGAATATAGTCAATTTCTTCTAATGATTCTATGTCGTTTAAGCAATTTACCATTCTGTCCGTTAAACCAAACATACTTAAAAGTGATAGAAAACGAGAACTACCTCTTTCATTATTAACTATCACAGCAAATGGCTTTTGGTACAAAATTGAAAAAACGCAAGCATGAAAAGAATCCGTTATAATAAAATCACTGTCCCTAAATGCAATTAACCATTCTTCAACCGATGGAACAATCCTTTTGTTCAAATCACATTTAATGTTATTTAACTCAGGATTGACTGTTCTAATTTCATAATTATTCTTATTCGAAAACTCCTTAACCATTTGTTGTTTTTCGGAATTCATATCAAGAATATAAGCAAAAAATTGATGATTACAAGTAGGAGATACATTCTTAATCAACTCATTATAATCATTCTTTGTAAGCAGCAAAGTTGGGTCAAGTGTATGGACGGCCTTTACACCAAAATATTTGAGACAATTTACCACTCCGCTATCTTCTCGCACACTAACAGCATCAAACATTTTCAGAAGCTTTTTACATTTCTCTGTTTGAACGCTGGTATATTCCCAATTTTGAGTACCAAATGAAGCCGAATATGCAATTCTTTTTATATTCCACCCCTCTGCAAACGAAAGATATGCATTTGAGATATCGGACAATAACATTCTTGGTCTCCATATTTGGTCACTTCCTACAACAATACAATCATAATCATTAGACGATATAGCCGAATAATCATCATATATATGAGACATATGTATATATTTATCCTTAAACGACTGTAAATTTTGGGCTACTATAGGAAGCCACTTGTTAAATTTACCTTCATAATTAATATAACCAGGATATTTACCTAAAATCTTTTTTATAATTCTCTTTACTATAGTAACTTTGGAAATTGAAGGCAGTGTAAAAGGCACATTAATAATCTCCACCTCATGCCCTATTCTTTCCAATACCGTTTGCAAAGCATAAGCCTGCAATATCCCTCCATAATTAGTATGGAGAGGTAATGTTAATATTCCTATTCTCATTTTTTCATTCACTAATTTTACAATCTATGCAAGATCCAGAAAATCTTCCAAATCAAGTCTTGCAATAGACTCAAAATATTGTCTCTTGTTTTCTTCTTCTTTAAATATTTCATCCTTCAACCTGTTTCCCAATGTATAAGGGAAGGTCCCTTTGATTGACTCAGACAAAACCTTAATCAACTTGTCAGATATACCGCCACGATGAATTAGAGAAATGTAGAAGTCTGTCTTATAACATTTTTCGCTTGGATTGTTACAAATAAAGTCTTTTGAGAGATATTCTTCTATAAAGATATCATATAGTCCGTTCTCTTTCAATACATTGAAATTTTCTGGACTATCTACATTAAAAGTGCCACGCTTATATTCATGCTTCAAGAGCATTTCTAATGACTCCTTAATTTCTCCCCGCGGTATCATCTTTGCTCGTAACATTTCAACATAGACATTAGCGCAACTTGCAAAAAGCATGAAATCATCATACCACAACTTGCGAGTCATTTCGGGATTATTTCCAAGAATAATAGAAACGTCTGCAGGTTTTAAAGCCAAATACATTTTAACTTGCTTCAATTTACCTATCAAAAGACTTATAACTTTATCCTTATGCCTTTCGTTCATCAACAAATCGTGAAGCAACTGTGCTTGTTCTTCATATTGCATGCAGGAGTCTGTCTCTTTCAAAAACAGCAACAGGTCATCCTCTGTCTTGATGGCCAAGCACAGACGTTTAAATATTTTACCAGGACTCGCATCTCTAGGCGTTATGGATAAGTTGTAGTGCCGCTTATAGTCGTTGACAGATTGCATCAAACTACCAATCGGAGTAAATTTGCTGTAATTATCCATTATGAACACCCAAAATGCAGCTACATGAGAAAGAGTTATCTCAGAATCCTTATAATGTGCACAGTCGTTGCGTCGATTTCGCCAGAAACAGACATCATCCCTTAATGTATCAGGCAATTCAAAGAAAGCAGGATCATCTGCTCCATTAGCTCTCTTCTTGATACAATCAACAACTTCAGAATCCCATTTTCCTTCATTACGCAAGTTATTCATACACGCATCCCATCTTGCTTTCTTGAAACCAGATGGCATTTCTGAATTCAAAAGATTATTTCTTACAGCCTGAATAAAAGCGATGTAAGAAAGCATCAGTGCTGGTCTGGCGATACCATGCCGATAACAGCGTATGGCATCATTCAAGATATCACGCAATACAGTACCTTCCTTGAATTCATCAAAGATATTAAGGAATTTAATAAATCGTTCATCCATAATCTATTATGTTTATAAGGTGATTATAAGCACACAAATTGAGATTGACTACATAATTAAAAAATTATCACCGAGTAAGTGTTTCTAGAAATCCATTATAAAATAGAAATTTCTCATGAATTTGGAAGAAGCTTTTATCCTTGAATCTTCATCCATCATAAAATTAGCACTTGGCGAATATTGATCAGAGACATGAATGTCAGAGGAAGTTTATTTTCCAAAAGCAGTTTTGACAACTTTTACTCCTTTATCACCTAAAACTTGCTTTACAACCCCTTTTACAAGGCGTTTCGTTTTATTCTTTACCCTTAAAGGCAATGAAATCTTCAAGCAGATATCAACTGCATCTTTTATAGTCTTTCCTTGATAAATCAAAGCAAAGAACAAGGCACGTTTGGGATGTGCATGAGTATGTTCATTGAATCCGCCATTACAAAGATTAGCCTTATCTAGGTCCGATTTACGAACCGTCATATTTAGCCTATCAAAGTATTCCTTGCCTTTTGAGGTATTAACAAGAACCAAACCAACACCCTTGTCATCATCAAAGTCCTGGTCTGTAACTCTTGCCGCCCAATAATCGCCTATGGTTAAATCGCTATGATTTACTCCATTCTTACATTTGCATTCATAACATGAAGGGCGCAAATATATGTCAGAAAGGAATCCTCGCATAAAAGGATTATCGTAGTGTATATCGGACGACAAAACGGTATTTTTATCCACCTTAGAGGCGGACTTTTGACGGACGACAAAACGGAATTTTTTCCAGCCACTCTCACGTTTATCTCTAAACTTAATGTCCCCTATGGGGGACGTTGCGTTTAGAGATGAAAGCAAAACGGAATTTTTTCCAGCGGTCGCCTGAAGGCGACTCTGTTCTTTGGCATCATATCCTCCATAAGTTTCTGCCAAATATCTTCGCCAAACACCAGGGCTTGGAACTCCATGACAAAGGAAATCAACAGCCAGCAAATTTGGATATTGCTTGTTACGGAGATATGTTCGTAAACCAGCTATTTGGCACGGACTTCCGACAAACAGGACTTCACGTCCCTGCTTAAGAAAGCGCTCTGCATCTTTAAAGGAATTGCCAATCTTACTCTGAAGATATTTACTACCCATCATTGGATAAACGTCCTCTATCTTCTCTGCATAAACGTGATGTACTTCCCAGCTCTCATCATATACAGCTCCAAAAACGACACCGCCCTGATTGATAACCTCTCTTGCTAAAGGAAGGAAAACACCACCTGAAGAGCTGTTCATTCGCTCCCCGTCATCCGGATTCTTCACCGCAAGCACTTCCAGTACAGACAGTTTATCAGCTTGATTCAATATTGGACATACTTTCTCGCACAATCCACACTTGATACAAGTTTCTTCATCCACCTGCGGATACAAGAAGCCCTCAGTATCCTCTTCCAATCTGATGCATTGTTTAGGACATCGCTGTACGCAAGCAGAACACCCACAACAATTTTTCTTATCTGTTATATGTATCATCACTTTGAGAATTTATGTAGCATACCAAGAGCTTTAGCCTTAACAAATACTCGTTCATTGCTTGACAAGCCCAACGTATATGCTGTTAATGAAACAGAAAGTACACATACTATTCCAACTACGAAAAATCTAATCACCGTATCTTCCATATTAAAATAGACAAAAGTTGGAAGAATTACCGAAACTGCGATTACCAAAAGTACTGGTGAATAGATATATCTTAAATAATCTCTGATTCTAATTCCAATTAAAGGACGAAGCAGGAACATTCGTACAATCTGCGTCAAAGATTCCATCAAAAAGTGTACTATGAATACAGAATATGCAGGAAGTCCCAACCGGAGAGATATATACGAAATAGGTAATATCATCAATAATATTGTTCCACAAATCGCCTGATACTTTCGCACCTTGCCTGTAGCCTGATTTGCAATAATCAACGGATTAGACAAAGTATATATCAAAGACGTACATAGCATAATACGCAAGAAAACAACTGTATTATCTGGCACTATCTTCAGCCATACTGTCAATATGAATTTTGTTTCAAAAAGAACAGGCAAAGACAGGAAGAAGAGAAGAAAGAATGAGAAACGTGCACTGCGATACATCAACTTGTGCATTTCCTGCATTTCTCCCTGTGCATATGTTTTGGTGATTTGAGGATTGAGTGCCATCTGGAAGTTGAGAACAAACTGCTGAACTGCATTCTGTACCTGAACAGCAATACCACGGGCAGCATTAACAACAGGTCCGAAGAAGACATTCAACAGCATGTTCAAACCTTGTCCGAAGAGCACAGCCGCCAAGTTACCAAACATACTCCAACCGGCAAAACCGGTCATTTCCTTAAACAATGCTTTATCCCATACGTGCACGTATTTGGTTTCTTCAAAATGCTTGTTACAATAATAGCTATAGCAAAATCGAATCAATAACTGTATCGCCAAGAGCAGGAAAGCATACAAGACTAACTTATCAAATGAGAACACTAACAGCATATAGACAATAGCCAACTTTAATACCACCTCCAAAATGGAGATATAAGCAAAAGCCGACATTTTCTCATGAGCGACAATATCCGCATTATAGGGTACACTTATAATCATAACGACAGCAGCTATTATAGAACACTGCAACACCCAGAAGGCAGCATCCATTCTATCAGCAGGTATCTGCATCTTATTATATAAGAACCACAAGCCGATGGTTTCTCCCAATAACACTATTACACCTGCTATCAGCGTATGAATCTGAAGTGTAGTACTAAATACGGTCTGCAATCTATTATTATCTCCTTTACCCAAGGCAAAAGTGATGTATCGCTGCGTTGCAGATGACATGGATCCATTTATGAATCCGAACATAGCAACAATTCCTCCAACCACATTATATATACCATAATCCTCTACTCCCAATGTATTCAAGACAACTCTGCTCGTAAACAGAGACACCGCCATCATAAAGAGCATACGGAAGTAAAGAAGCAATGTATTCTTCGCTATTCGTTTATTATTATCTGATGTTTGAGTTGACATTCTTATCATATTAATATAGTTTCAATTCTTTTACACTATATGATATACCTGCATTGTGTTTGTTTAAACATCTCATGATAATCCCCGGCATAAGAGATAGTATCTCTTTCATCAACGGCAATAAACATCTGTATTTATCGATGTTATTATACGTAATATGGAACTCACTTTCTTTGTTATGGACTATAGCACACCGCACATCATAGATAAAAGTGGCTATTTTGGGATTTATAGAAGCCTTAGGAGTTGTTGCATCGGTAACCTGTAAATAAGGATTTTTACCATCATGTAACCAATACTTTCGGATAAAGGCTGTGACATTAGAATCTATCTTAGTAAATTTGTCTTTAAAAGATTCAATGTCATGCAAAAAAAGCTCCCTAAGTGCCGTCCTTTCATTGAAAGAAGAATTCAGACTCTTAACATGCATCAAAAAGGAGTTTTTTATATCTGATCCCTTCACGATGTCTACCATCTTTCTTCTATAACCCATATATTCCAATACTTGATACATTTTCAAAAATGCTACTAATACATCATTTGCATGATGCCATTCGTTAATTACATCATAAACGTCATAATATTGAGAATAAATGACAGTACTAATAAAGCCTGTATTGATAGTAGAAACAGAACTGTTCCAATCCCATATCAAATCGCTATCTATTTCTATTTTTTCTGTTTCTAGATATTTGAGATAAGCATAAGAATATAAATCTATACCCGAGCCATTAAATTGTACGGCATCAAACAGTAAGACATACTGGTCTGGAGCATTAGATCTTATCAAATTTAACAAACCTGTCCGATGTGATTCTATACTAGCCAATGCCTCTATCACATAAAACACATTGTCCAAGATAGTGTTACCAAGACTGTCCGAATTTGCAACCATCAGAGAATGTCCTTTATATGCGAACATTCTCTTTTTGTTGATATCGACAAAAGTTTCATTTATATAGCTATTAAGATGTGAATAATCTACATCCTCATCAAAATCCAAAGATGTGCGCATTAAGAAATCGAATAAATTTGATAAATACGCAAATTGCGTTTTGGTTTGCATGTAAGATATTCCGTTGAGCAAATCATATGCTAAGGCTTCACTCAATGTAGTTCTTTCTTCCATAGATAAATCACTAGCTTCATCAATAGCTACTTTGAAAAGCTCTTGAAAGATCTCAGCTCTAATCATCGTTTTCCTCCTTTATTCTCATAGCATTTGACATCAAAAAAGCCTGTTCCCAAGTTATTGGAGTCTTATCTATTAAACATTTACAGTAATTGAATATTGCCTTTCGAAGCACACTGCCAATATTAATCCTAACACTTGACAATCTAGAATATTGACGCTCAAAATCTACTAGTTTAAAGGAAGAGGATTTTCCAAATATAGTAAATAAGATAGACTTAAGGTCTTGAATGGTCTTTACTCTAAATTCATTCTCATCATTACATTTTTGCTTTATGCAATATCCGACAGCACCTAATACGCTAGATATAGAAGTATCTTTAACTATCCATTTTTTAAATGCATTATCCGATGATGATAGTTTTTTATCAAACTGATATATAATGCCGAGAAACTGTTCCAAGAATTTCTTATCAAAATAGAATGAAGCATCTTCTTCAGAGATGCATTCCTCGTCATTTAAATTGAATTTTCGGTCCAATCTTACAGGTTTACATTCTATAAAAGAACGAAGACCTATTACTAATGTTGTAAAAAGAAACTGACCTGGTTGCCGAATACCACGCTTGACATCCATATAATCTGAATCCTTTGTGCGGACCAATGTTATTGGAATATTCAAATCGGAAAAAACACGTAAAAACATTAGTTCATATTGATGTTGCAAAGACACACGCATTTGCCCAGCATTCAACAACAACATTTTGTTCACAACTTCTTTTTCTGTAAGATTCCCCCAAATATAGAGATATAAATTAAATTCCTTAAAAGCTTGTTCTAACTTTTCCAAAAAAATATTGCTTTCTACAGTAAACATTTTTTGTAATACAGCATAAGGTATCACTTGGGTTGCTTCTGGAAAACGTTGCCGCATCTCTGAAATGACATCATGCAAACTTCTCCAAGATGGTCCAAAGAGATCCTTAGCCTTAGCCATATCAATAATCTGTTTGTAAATCCACAGGCGATATGTCCTCTGCAAGCCATCCAATATATAGAAATCATCTATGATTAAGGAGGAAGACTCTATTTTTGGATTTTCCACCAATAAAGTTAGAGGTGGGAAAGGTTCACCTACTACAATTGAATCTAATATCGTATCCAAATATATATTTTTTACTATTCCTCTTTGGATTTCAAAATCGAAAGCTGTAGAAGGTTTTACCGCTTCCAAGTAATCCCAAAGAGAGACTTTACACAACCACCAATTTTGTGCTTGCAAAGTATCTAAAATGATTGTTTCCATAAATAGTGTCATTTTACTGGCATATACAGCTTTGGTTGTTACACTGTATATCACCATTACAGCGTTCCCTATATTTTACAAGTAGTTAAACGTGTTGTTTTTTGAATAAAGTAATTTTATTATCGTTTTTAGGGTGAAGGCTTGTCTAAGTTCCCTCCTTCACCTCGTCGGATATTTCTACATAATAACATGGAAGCATAGACTTATAATCCTTATCCCCTTCTTTCATGCGAGCAAGGAGGTCTGATCTATTTACAAACGAGAAATCAACGACATGCATTTCTTATTTTAGAGAATTGCTCTTCAGCTCTTTACTGATTACCTTCCCCATTGATTTCTCAATATCAAAGAAGGTCATGGGGTCGTTGTAATCTATCTCAGAAATGACATTATCCATATCATTCACGGCATAACCGATCCATTCAATGGAGTCTTCAAGGTCTTTCATATTGATTCGAGAATAAGTTTCCTCGAAACGGTCGAGAAAGAAGGATACCACATTAGGATTCTTCTTTAAGTACTGATGAAAGGTCTTGCAGACCTTGGCTTGCCCCTTGTAATTGAGCTTACGAATATCTTCAAACATCGGCATGGCACAGGAATAGGACTTTACGGAAGAAACCTTCTTCCCCATCTTCTTGCGAATCTCCTTTGCCTCAGGTATCGTATTATCATAAATGTCTTGAAACTCTTCTGGAAGCATCGAGAGGATTTCGCTCTAAAACTTCTTTATCAGCCATAAGACTCTAATTGTATAAATCTACATTGATATCGAATGGTGAATCGAAGTCCTTCAACATCGCATGCTTCGTATCTTTCTCTGAGAGATTGGCATGCTCTGTTGGGATCTTCCAATCAATACCAAGGCTATCATCAAGGATAGAGATACCTCCATCGGCTTCTGGATGATAGAAGTTATCACACTTGTATTGGAAGACTGCAGTTTCTGAGAGGACTGCGAAACCATGGGCAAAGCCCTTTGGGATGAAGAACTGGCGATGATTGTCTTCTGTCAACTCTACAGCAACATGCTTGCCATAGGTTGGTGAGCCCTTGCGAATATCTACAGCTACATCGAGTACTCTACCTTTTACGCAGCGTACCAACTTGCTCTGGGTATAAGGTGGGCGCTGGAAATGCAAGCCTCGCATGACACCATAGCTGCTCATAGACTCATTGTCTTGGCAGAAGTGGACACTGTGTCCCAGGATTGGGGCTACCTTTTCTTCAAACTCTCGCTCGCTGAAGCTCTCGAAGAAGTAGCCACGAGCATCACGGAAGAGGCGTGGCTCTATAATGAGTACGCCTTCAATATCAGTTTTGATTATATTCATCGTTTCTAATATTCTAAATTCTTTTTTAGTGTTTGATTTTTCTCTTCAAGTATTGAAAGGAGATACTTGCCATAGTCATTCTTCAACATTGGCTGAGCATTCTCTCTCAACTGTTCTGCGGTAATCCATCCCTGGCGGTATGCGATTCCTTCCAAGCAAGCTACCTTCAAGCCTTGTCGCTTCTCCAGGACCTCAATAAAGGTGGATGCTTCAGAAAGGGAATCATGGGTTCCGGTATCGAGCCAGGCAAATCCTCTTGCCATGGTCTGAACCTTCAGATGCCTATCCTTCAGGAACTCCTGGTTAACGGTGGTGATTTCCAACTCACCACGAGCGGAAGGCTTAATATGCTTGGCAACTTCCACCACCTTGTTAGGATAGAAGTATAAGCCAACCACAGCATAGTTGCTCTTTGGATGCTCAGGCTTCTCTTCGATGCTCAGGCAATTGCCCTGCTCATCGAACTCTGCAACTCCATATCGCTCCGGATCACTTACACGATAGCCAAAAACGGTAGCCTTGTTATTCTGCTCTGCATCTACTACTGCCTGATGCAGCATCTGATTTAATCCTGCACCATAGAAGATATTATCGCCTAATACGAGGCAAGCTGAATCATTACCAATGAATTTCTCTCCGATAATGAAGGCTTGGGCTAAGCCATCAGGTGATGGCTGCTCTGCATATTCGAACTTGACACCTAACTGGCTTCCATCGCCTAAAAGGCGTTTGAAACCTGGTAAATCAAATGGTGTTGAAATAATGAGTATCTCGCGGATACCTGCCAACATCAATACTGATATTGGGTAATATATCATCGGCTTATCAAAGATAGGTATCAGCTGCTTGCTGATACCCTTTGTGATGGGGTACAAGCGTGTTCCGCTACCACCTGCTAATACTATACCTTTCATTGTCTTAATGTTAAATGATTAGTATCTTGTTTACTTGTATAAATCTACATTGATGTCGAATGGACTATCAAAGTCTTTCAGCATCGCATGCTTCGTATCTTTCTCTGAGAGATTGGCATGTTCTGTTGGGATTTTCCAATCGATGCCGAGGGTATCATCAAGAATGCTAATGCCGCCATCTGCCTCTGGATGATAGAAGTTATCACACTTGTATTGGAACACTGCAGTTTCTGACAGGACAGCGAAACCATGAGCAAAGCCCTTTGGAATGAAAAACTGGAGATGATTATCTTCAGTCAGTTCTACTGCCACATACTTGCCATAAGTTGGGGAGCCTTTACGAATATCCACTGCTACATCAAGTACTCTACCCTTTACGCATCGTACCAGCTTGCTTTGTGTATATGGTGGACGCTGGAAGTGCAAGCCTCGCATTACGCCATAGCTGCTCATAGACTCGTTATCCTGGCAGAAGTGAACACTGTGTCCCAGAATTGGGGTTACCTTTTCTTCAAACTCTCGCTCGCTGAAGCTCTCGAAGAAGTAGCCACGAGCATCACGGAAGAGGCGTGGCTCAATAATGAGAACACCTTCAATATTTGTTTTTACTATGTTCATTGTTATTTTATTTTCCAAATTCCTTAATTCTCTGTTCCTCTTTCAATGAGCAAACAAGCAGTTGTCCATTCTTCTCGGCTACGATATAGCCATCCAAGCCTTGAACTACCACCTTGCTCTCATCGGCCGCATGAACCACACAGTTCTTGCATTCATACAAACGGATGTCCTTGCCTACCTTGGCATTGCCAGCCTCATCCTGTGGAAGCAAGGTTCGGAGACTGCCCCAGCTACCTAAGTCGCTCCAACCAAACTCGGCTGGCAAGGTATAGATTTCCTTCGACTTCTCCATCACGGCATAGTCAATGCTTATCTTCTCACAGGTAGGGAAGAGTTTGCCGACCACCTCTTTCTCCTGTTCAGTATAGAAAGAAGGTGCCATCTCGTCCATGATGCTGGCAAGCTGAGGCTGGAAGGTGCGGATTGCCTTGCTGATGGTATCAATGTTCCATACGAAGATTCCGGCGTTCCAATAGTAATTGCCAGCAGCAAGGTATTGCTCGGCTGTCTCCAGGTTTGGCTTTTCCTTGAAAGCCTCTACCTTGTAGATTTCATCTACGGATGTTGGCTCTGCTGCGGCGATATAGCCATAGCCTGTTTCTGGGCGGCTTGGCTTAATACCGATAGTAACGATGGCGTTCTTATCGGATGTATAGCTCAATGCTTTGCTGAGCACTCGCTGATACTCCGAGGTATTAATGACCAGGGCATCGGATGGTGTCACCACGATGTTGGCATCAGGATGATTCTTCTGGATCTTCCAGCAGGCATAAGCTATACATGGAGCGGTATTGCGAGCCTCCGGCTCTGCTAATATATTATCTACTGGCATGTCAGGGATTTGCTCCTTGACTATGCTGATGTATTTCTCGTTTGTCACTACCCACATGTTCTCGACAGGGCAGATTGGCTTCAATCTATCTACTGTCAATTGTATGAGGGAACGGCCGACACCCATCACATCAATGAACTGCTTTGGGTAATCGGGGGTTGACATAGGCCAAAAGCGGCTACCTACGCCGCCGGCCATGATTATGATTTGTATGTCGTGCATAAATCTTGTTATTTATTTCGAAAACCTACCCGTCCTTCCTTACCGTTAAGGAAGGCTCCACCTCTCATCTCGGTCTTCTCTCCTCAGGCGAGAAGAAGGAAACCGCCCTACTCGGTGCTCGGAACCGCTACGTTCTAAGGTTGGCGGACCATCAAAGGTCTTCGCCAAATTGTGCGGGATGGGACCGCCTTAATGCAATGTTTTCTATACCTAATCTTAAGCCTTATTTGCATGCTTTCAGCAGAAAGCAAAGACTAGTTATAAATATGATATTATCTCCTCATTAACTTGGCTGCAAATTCAAAGAAATCTGCAACGTTCTTGAAATTATCAAACTGCTGGCAATACATACTTGCACAAGGTTCAGGGAACCTGGTGCGTATATCTACCTTTATCATACTTGCCAAAACCTCCTTTGTATAGGCTTTCTGCAATTCGTTATATTGTCGTTCCATCGTAATATTCTCTATTATTTCAACATCCTTGCTATAAACATCGCCTCATAAGCTACAATACAACAATCAAGAATAGCATTCGGAAAACGTATTTGTTTTTATGAGATAACATTTTATTTAAAGCCACAAAAAACTTGATATTTACGAAGTTCTTCATGACTTTGCATAATATTCAGCAGAATATCATCAGTTGTTAATTTACTTTTTCCTCCAGAGATTTCTTTTCTTACAATCAACATAAAATTCAAGAAATACTCAATGTAATCTTGATTAGGCTGATTTTGAGAACTATTGCAAAGAAACTCAGTAAAAGCCCTAAAAGCTTTGTCCGAACCATAAACAAAGAGGTCTTCTTTTACTTTCAACATTTCTTGAAATCTATCAGAAGGACCGACTATTGCTCCCTTATTTTTAATTTCTGACATAATTGAATAAAACATATTCACCGCATTATAGTATGCTTTATACTTCTTATCGGAGACATAATTCTCCGATATTTTTCTTAACTCGGTTCGTAATTGCCATTTACAAGTCATTACTGTAACAATAATTGTTACCAATGATGAAGATATTGGAATAATCCAATCTGAGATATTATTCATTCTGTATATTTAAAGTAAGCATCCAACCCCTATGGCAATATAGCTCTGCCTCCAGTGTTTACTGGGTAAAGCATATTTCCAAGAATTGAACTTTTTCGATTTTTACCTATGATTAACATAAGAGAGCCTTCGTCATGTCAGGATAATCTTGTCTTCCCGCCACTACCATGTCAAAGAAACCTCTAAAGAAATCTAGCGGCGGCGAGCCTGTAACTCGCCGTTGAGTTTATCCACTTACTTATTCTTTAGTGGGCAATGTGGAGAAATAGATGGTTACCGCAGAATTTAACGCCCTAATTCAGAAGCACCATAAGTTTATCTGCATGAACTAAAGCCTCACGGTTAATCCTCATATATTCTTGGATTGTAGGTAGGCGATGTTCTTGCTCATATATCTTTCCACATTCCTTTCCAAAGAAATCTGCAATTATTTCTTCTCGAATATATTTGAACTGTTCCTCTGTTACGGTCATGTTCTGCTCATTGAATTCTTTTACGTAAGTATAGAATCTTTTGAGGTCTTGTTCATCTGACAGGAACTTACTGAGTTTTTCCGAAAGATAACTATTGGACTTGACAAACTTCTCATAAAGCTTTTTTGCAGCTACTTTGAATAAATCCCATATAACTCCGTCAATTACTTTTTGACCAAGCCATAGAAGAATTGCAGATGTATCTGGTAAACAAGCATGGGAATAGGAATTATGCTTCTGCTCTGCCTCTATTCGATAATTGTAACCATAACGTACTGCATACTTAACAGTATCAGAATATTCTACATTAAATATCTTCTCTATTTTATCTATATCTTCCATTGAGATTTTCTCTTGCTGTTCCATGTATTTATTAATTATTCCGTTGTTCAACAACATCCCAGTTGACAATCTGCCACATTGCGGCAAGATGGTCAGAACGACGGTTCTGGTAGCCGAGGTTAGTATATCCGCAAGAAAACTAAGTAAGACCACAATTTCCAAGTCCGAAAGCCCATACTCTCAGCTTTTCGTTGCAAATTCGCTTGTACTCAGATTCTTTGATAACTGTTCAAACCTTCCTTTGGAGAGTAAGCACGCTTTACCATCATTCATATCCACAAATCCAAACTCATCGACCTCTGTATCATAGACAAAGTCAAACTTTTCAGAATACTGCAGATATAGGTTCTCATATTCGGTCAGTTGCCCAACAGTTTCTATCTTGCAATCCTTCCACACATGCTTGTGGAACTCTGCAAGTAGTTTTGTCTGTTCTTCATCAGGACAGTACCTGCTTGTGGCGTAGCTTACAAAATCAGTCATTACCGTCCTTCTGCCCTTCAGCACATCCGCAAACGAATTTGTTTTCTTCTTTCCTAAACAGGTTTTCATAATCGTTCATCTCCTAAGATGATTACCCTCCCCTGTCTTATTATGAACTTCACGCAAGTTTTTCAATAATTCAATGACAGGGGCTGTCGTTTTCTCCGATTCTGGAATGATGGGGTCATCATCCCACTCCAATGCGTTCCTCGTAGGTTCTTGGGCCGATACTTTCCATGCATCGGTAATGATAACCTTTTTAAGCTCAATGGCCTCGCTAAAACCGGTGTTCATATTTACATGCATCTGGTCGTCAATTTCAACTGCTACAAGCTGGCACTTACCGAACCGAGAATATATCCGCTCAAAATTGTCCAGATTCGATGTGTCGTTTGGAGTCATCGTACGCTTCCGACACATCACAGCGACATATCGACCTTCTGTAATCTTATCAAAAGGTATCTCTGGAGTAACACAAGCTCTATACCATGAGGGATGCGACTTGTCAATGCCTCTTATCAGATGCAGTTCTATACTTGGTTCACCCTTTGCTATTTTTTCTTTCCATTCATGGATGATTTTTCTGCCAGCCTCCAAGTTCTTGAATGCCAGGCCCACTATAGGTGGAGCAGCGAACCATCGGTCGTACATGAAGCACACACCCGTCCATCCTGCTTCTTCCCACCATTCCATAGTGCTCGAGATGCAAAAAGTCTGTACACCACACTGTTCTGTATGTGAGTTCTGATCTGTATAGGCTTCACCCATTGCATCAGACTTACAAACATAGGATCTGTCATTTGCATTTTGCCATTGACGAACAGAATACTTGAACTTATCGCCAAGCACATTATACACTGAGTTGTTCAGTTCCATCATAGCAGTCACCCTGTCCATCAACTTTTCTTTTTCGTGTCGCTGAGCCACCAACTCTCCAACATCTGTGTTTGATACTGCATTAATGGACATGAAACATGCCATAAAGAAGGCAAAGCAACGCCAATATGTTTCTCCATCAAGAGAGTCGTGGTTCACTTTGAACACATATTTTGTTCCGTTTTCTCCTCTTTCCAGTTCTGATTGTCCATCAGTTAAGACAATTTCCACCTGAATCTCCTGGCTCATCACCACAAGTTCCAGTGTGTCAAAAGTGGCAAGCAGTGTTTCCACAGTTGCTAAAAATGTCTCAGCAACCATTTGGTTCCTAACTGAATTCTCATAACTTACAGTGAAACGACAGCCCTTTGCCAGGGTGCTAATAGAAGTCTGCCCTTCTTCCGCTATATTTAGAGAGTTTAGGAACTGCTTGTGTATAGGTTGCTGCCTAAGCAAACTATTCCAATCATCATTGACAAGATGAATATACTGCTCATCCACAGAGTCTTCGTACCCTAAAGCATACTTCAGATAGTTTTCTGAAATGGGCATATCGCAACGTGCAAAAATATCAGGCAAGATGCAAATAGTTTCTCTCGTAAGGTCTGCTGCCGCAAAATGACAAGCCCAACCTCCATCGAACAGCACATCTCTTTCAACAAATTCTTTACTCTCTATTTCTTGACCATTATGGGCAATGACAAATAGCAGTTCACGCCAGTTGAGATACATCACCAGACGACCTGTCATCAGCTCTATTTCGCACAATTTCCACAGCACAGTAAGCAGCAGGTGGCTGATAGATCCCTTAGTAAAAAACTCCTTGACGAGTATCGACGCTGCCTTAACTAGATATGCCTTTCCACTATATGGAAGTTCAAGATTATAAAGAGCTATGCCCATATAGCCGTATGTTTTAACCAGTTCGGACTCATAGCCTTCTTTCTGAAATGCCTGTACACAGTGCCCTAAATGTTTCACCACAGGCTTGTATTGTTGTTTGTCTATCAAGGTCTGTGCACGATTGAAATGTATTAAGGCACCCTCAACCTCTGATTTGCGCTGAGACGAAATCTCAGAAATCTTGTCGATAAGCTTCTCATATTCATCGTTGTCATCTATAACTCGTCCCATTATCTCTACGATAGTTATCTGAGCATTAAAACTAATGTCTGGATAGTTGGCACATGCCTCAATCAACTCTGACAGTTTCTTTAACTCTGACGTTGGGTCTTGCGTATAGTGTAACAATTGGAGTAACCTATGTTCTGTGAAGAAAAGTTCAAGAAACAGACGGCTCGCCTGCGAAAGATCTTCTCGCTCCTTTATCGTCTTTAAATCCTTAACTTCCTCACAAAACTTTTCGGAATCGAATAAGCCAACGCCCGCCGCATTTTCCAAATTCGTGAGGATATTGGTCATCAGTTCTATAGTATGCACAGTTGTGTGCGTCTTTGTGAATTCCTTTAACTTCAGATAATCTGCATACATGGCATTCACATCGTGGAACCAGAAAAACGATGTCCAAGCATGATTATAGGTTATATTGAACCGCTGCACAGGTGAACCATGTGCCTCTGCTTCTCGCTGCGCACGGTTGAAGCGTCCTTCGGTCTCCATTCGTGGACGTTCCAACCCTCTGCTTAATATGCAGGTCTGGAGCAAATCGTCAATATAGTCAGTATCAAGGCTTTCTACTTGTCGTGACAACAAATCGTTCTCCAACTGCTCCAGTTCTTCTTTCCTGCGCTTATCGTGGGAGCCTTCCTTGATGGTCTTTCTCCTATATTCTTCGGAAAAATTCAGCTTATCGGTTGCAACATCATAACAGTCTTGTTCAAATACGGCAAACGAACACCACTTGCCGTCAAAGATACTAACTGCCACACCATACTGCTTTGACAGTTCATCCTCTACCTCTTGACGTGTACTTGATTTGATTTTCTGGTTAGAGAAGAATATCACCTTCGTATAGCCACGGCCAGTCTCTACTGCTTTCTGGACATCACCCTCTATCTTACTTTTCCAGTTTTTCTGAACACTAATAGCTATCGCCCATTTTTGGTCACCAGTACTTCCTTCAGACACCCACCACCTGTCAGATATTGCTTTGTCAACAGGATATGTCTCGCCATCCACCTTACCATCACCACCACCATCAGGGCCGGTCTGTGGCTTAATGTTGGGTGTCACCAGACGTGCGGCCAGCACCAAGACAAAGTTCTCAAACTCCGACTGTTTCTTGTCCTGCGAGAGCTGTTGCAATTTCAGGTCGAAGAGTTCAGGAGTTAGTTTAGTCTCATACACAACTTCCGTATCTGAGAAGAGATTACTCCTAAGACGACGATAATAAGAGAAAATGTCCTGCTGCTCCGTTAACAGGTCATCTTCACGCTCCTGCGTATTATTTTCTATAGGTTCTTCCATTTTATTAAACTATAAGTGACTCATAGAAGATTCGAACTTCTGCCTTCCCCTTCAGCATAGCCACGATTATGTGCCTATCCTGAAGGGGGATGAACTACCATCTATTCTAATGAGCCGATTATATTGTTTATCGTCAATTCATCGAGTGTGTATCCGTAAAGTGTTCTTATGCAGTTTAACACGTAAGTTTGGAGTCTTTTAGTCCTACCTCCGTGAACGAATCTTTCATATTTTGGAATCAGTTGCTCCCTGTTGTTAAGCACTAACTGCTCCCAATTAATATTGGGTAATAGGCTAATGGTCAGAAGATCTGCAATATTTTTAATATTTGCTGTACACAGTATGAAATCATCAAACGACAACTTTGATTTTTCCTTTGGTTCGCTAAGAGTCGTATAAAAAGCAGCAATAGCTTTCTTGTCGAGAGTTTTATATTCCTTCTCGTAGTTTTGATTCAAGCTATGCGCCACGTCATTACGCAACAACCTGTAATAGTCATACAGTTCTTTCTTGAACTTCTCAATCGAAGGACTTATCCCAATTTGCAAAAGTGCGTCCACAAGTTTATCAAACTTTGAACCATCTATTTTGCTTAACGAGAAAGCTGGATCTATTAAGAACTTTACATCATCAACGAAATCAGTAATGAAATCATCGAAACTTGCATTCGGGAACACAAGATAGCCCTGAATTTGTTTCTCCCTAAAATTTGCAAGACTTATGTTATTTAACCTCACACCTGTAACTATAGAAGTGCGACTGAGAAAGGAGTCAAAGGATTCTTTCTTAGCATCAAAAGTTCCAAGATAATATCTACTGGCAACCTCTTGGTATTCGACCAGAGCGTCATACTGCCCCAATGTCAGCCACAAATTGCGGTTCGATGGTATATCAAACGTTGAATTCCTGTATGTTGAGCGATTCCTTACCATAGGCTACAAAGAATTTCCTGCTTAACTCAGTTCCATAATTCTTCCAGTCCATCTTTCCAACCAGGGAAAGGTGGGTAGTGCATCAACTCGTTGTATATGTCTATCATCGTATTGACAAACTCCCTGTTGATGTAAAGAACCTCCTTGGTAATGGACAACGGAGGAACTACACCACTCATATAAGTGAGGCGATACACAGAGTAGCCATACTTTTCCCGATTCCGGTCAATCTCTCCAATTGGCGAAGTGATGCTCTCATACCCTTCAATTCAATCAAAACCGACCGTTTTGTTTCTTCAGGCAATTGCTGAAAGGCACGGCTATTCGTTACGCCAGTCTTTTCTTTAATCAGTAACATTACCTGATTATCCAAAGGACGACCTTTCGATGTATCTTATATATCAAGGCATGCAACATCATCAGACAAAGAAGTATTCACAAGGTCATTCAGTTTATCCTTAATTCCGCAACACTATTATAAATTAAACTTTTTAAGTTCCTGAGCAACAAAAAGTTGCCCGAGATTTTGTCCTGTCGAAGAATTCACTTATCTTAGTGTTGCAAAATAAGCAAGAGAATTCAACGGTCGAGTAAGTGGAGAGAATTTCACCCTCCCTTCTCTCGGAACCGTGCTTGACAGTCTCCCATCACACGGCTCTTCGTACTTAACTCTTTTGTTTATTAGTTTATATTCTTTATTAACCTAGACGTGGATAGGGTACAAATCCCTTCACCCAGTGTGAAAACTAATTTTTTGCTAACGATGCTTCATCAATGGTTCACTTGCGTTCATCTCCTTGACACATACCTTGCCAACCTTACGAAAGGCTTTCAATTGTCGTTCACTACCCATCTGTTTCCATCAGAGCAGCACAAAGTGGTTTGCAATCAGCACCTGCATGCCGAATACAGTGGGTCTGCCACCATCTCTTTAGAAGTTACGACAGAAATCTATCAAATATAGCCAATATCAGACTTCATTCTGTCTCAGGACACACTTTCACCTGCAAAGGTGCAAAATATTTATAAGACTACCAACTTTTTTATGAACAAAATCTTATCCCGAACTGGAGTATTTTTACGCTAAATCAGAAAACAATAAATCATCTTCTCCTTCAAAAACAAGAGACTCCAAATTGTTTATCATTAGCATCTTTTGAAAGTTATCCTCAAAAGAATTAGATGGCATATCTTTAATCGTATTTTTATATGTGGATATCATACATTCCTTTGCATCCTTCTTAGATTTTCCAGAAAGAAAATCTTTCAAGCCCTGAAGAGCACATTTCAAGAATAACTCTTCGTCAGTTCCTATCATCCATGAGTCTGAGTAACCTACGAAGAATTTAATTCCAATTCTTATTAACTCATCTTTTAAATCTAGACCTGAATAACAAGCTAAAGCGTAAAGTCCTTTGTTGGCAAAATTATAGTTTGTTGTATGGATAGAGATGACTTCTTCGTTATTTTCGTTGATAATCTCACCATTTATGCCATGAGAGACAATAACACAAAGAGAGTTACTCTCCATCTTTCCACAAACTTTATCTGCATTTAAGTTAGGTGGACATACGCTCTCAAATGTTATCTTGTTATCCAAACAAGCTTGTTTCGCTTCATCTGAGCAAGACTCGAAAAAATGATGTAATTCTGTATTACAATCATTGTTGTATGCAATCAAAACACTACTCATTAGCCTCCGAGTTTTCAGTAAATTGATAGATATAGAACTGATTCACCATCTTTTCAAATGATTTCCCAATCGTGGATTGTTTGCGAAGTTCTTCCAATATTTTTTGCCATGTAATCGTTTGGTCAAAAGTCCTAAAAGCAATCTTGTCAGAACATTCGGGATGATTAATGAGCCATTGCTCTAAGATACAATCAAATCTAGTAACCCAATTTTTCTGTATCTTGTCAATCAGCCCAAACGTCACGTCAATGTCTTGGCTGCGATCTAAAAAAAAGAAATTCTCTTCGTTCATCATATCAATAACCGACTGAGCTGGAAATGAGGTTACAGGATTAGCTGACATCATTATCACATATAGTAAAGATGTTTTTTTTCGTATTTCTTTCAGAATGTCTATCCCTTTGGTAGGTAAACCACTAAAGTTCCAGTCAAGAAATACAATCATCCTACTATTTATGTTTTCTAGAACAAAATCTAAGCCCTCTTGCGGATTCTTAAAGACATGACTATAATCAGCATTTTTATAATGCTTTCTGATATTCTGAACGATAGGTTCATTTACGTCTAGATTATCATCAATAAATACTACTTTGAAATCCATACTTTAATGTTTAAAGGGTATAACAATTTTTACCGTAGTCCCAATCTCACCAAATTCACTGTCCTCAATAGACACAGTTCCCTTCAAAGATTCTACTCTGGTCTTAACAATGTATAAGCCAACACCAGCCCCGCCTTTATCTTGAGTGGTAGTATAGTATAGGGCAAATACTTGCTCTCTGCGTTCTACAGGGATTCCAACCCCAGTATCCGAAACCTTAATGACAAGATTATTGGAGAGTGCTTCATAGGACACCTTTAGGATCTTGGTTTTGGCATTTGCCATTGCCTTAATCGAATTGTCAATCAGATTTTGAAGGATGTCTCTAAAGAACTGCTTATTAATTGTCAACTTGAGTTGAACAGGGAAAGAACTATCAACCTTGATGTTTTCTTGATCAAATATATGGCTGTAGTCATTCAAAATTTCTTCGAAAATCTCCTTTAAAACAATTTCTTCAGGATTCAGATTGGACTGCGAGTAACTCAGCATAAAGTCAATCACCCGGTTCAGCACCTTGTATTTTTGGAACATTTCTTTTGCGTATAATTTGAAAAGTTCTTCTTCTTCTGGATCAGGGTAATAACGATAGAAAAATTCAATTCTATCCTTCATCTGATTTAAAGTGGTACGAACGGCATGTGCAATCTGTATGGCATAGTCTTGCAGTGACATGATGCTCATATAGATATTCTCTTTACGCGTAAAGTCCTCTTCTACCTTCTTCTGTTCCTTGATTGCATTTTTTACTGACTGCCCAGTCTTTTTTGCTTGTTTGATAAGAATATCAACCGTGGGCTTTAAACTGGAGTTCTGCTGTGCAAAGTCGGAAATCGTAGTGATGAATTGGTTTATATTTTCAGATGCAGAATTTAGCTCAGTAGAAACTTCTTCTTTCTGTTTCTTACGCATGGTCTCTTTATAGGCTTGTAATGCATTTAGCTGAAGTACGATAAAGTCCTTGAATTTACGATAAGCCTCATTATCAACAAAATCTTGTCTGTTGGTAGCATCAATAATATTTGGGTTTCCATCACGAGTCAATTCGATGGAGCCAAGAAATTCACGCGTACTTATTCTGTTGAAAATATCTTGCCACACACGCTTGTCAATTCCTAAGATATCTCTTTTTTTATCTTGATCCTTGTTTGCCTCGGCAAATGGTGTGGTGATGATGCCATCTCTATAGACTTTGAAACCATCTATCGAATCGTTGGGGTATGCTTTGCGATATTTGGCACGAGCAGGTCCATCAAAGAAATATACTCTCATTTTGATTCCACCAAAGTCTTTATCTATGGGTATATTTCGAGATTTAAAAGAACTACTTTTTTTATCAAAAAATATACTTTCCTGAGTGTTGTTCTTTTCGTTAAAATCGATTGTAAATGAAGCTGTCGCTATATCTGTCTCCTCAATTGTATGAATTGCATTTTGATTGATTCCGAATTCATCGGCTACCACACGAACTTGAAATTCATCATTTTTATTAACAAAAGGAGATCTGATCTTCGATATCTGACGAATGAGTTGTTCTATTTCGCTTTTGGTCCAATACTCTCTGATAGCCGAGATAACCAACTTTGTACCCGATTCTGAGAGTTTGTCTGCGGGAGAATATTGGTAATCGTTTTCAATATCAGTAAACAGCAGTATGTCATTGGTATCATTATGTTCGTAGAAAGACCAATCAATTACAACATTCAGCCATTCCTTTTCACCCGCTGTTTTGGTAATAATGCGAGTCTTGTCACCTAGCTTATCAACAGCAAACCGTCCAATTCCTTTTTCGCCTACGCATCTTCGGTGAAAAGGTTCTGGAGAATAGGGATTTTTACGTTTAGATGACGTTCCAATAACCATCCATTTGTCCCTGATATCTTCAAAAGACATGCCACAGCCATCGTCGATAATTTCTATGACAGCATTTTGTTTGTCAGCCCCCACATTTGTGAATCGAACAGTAACCTGACATGCATTGGCATCATAGCAATTTTTCACCAATTCGAATAGAGCCGTGACTCTATCTGTAATGAGCTCACGACCAATCAAGCGAAAAGTCGAAACATCAAATCGCCATTTTAAGGTTTGATTTTTATCTTTCATTTGGCGTATTTCTAATATGTTGAATAATACTTTCTGCAATTACTTCCCCAAGTCTGGGAGGTACAGCATTCCCGATGTATCTAGAGGCTACACCAATAGATATTGAATCCTCGTTGTCAAAGAAGGCATAAGAACGAGGGAAGGTTTGCAACAGTGCCGCTTCTCTAACAGAAATAGCCCTATCTTGGTCGGGATGACCGAATCTTCCATTTCCCAAACCCGTACATTGCGTGGTCATGGTAGGACTAGGCTTGTCCCATCGCATTCTTCCATATACACTACCAAAACTTTTTCCACCCTTTCTTTTATGACATTCCAAAACCAGCTCTGATGGCCAGTCTTTCCAACTACCTCCTGCTGGAGTCGCCTTGATGCGCTGCAAATTCTTTTCTGATAGGAAACAACATCTGTGTAGGGAGTCAGTGGAGCTAGCCTCGCCAGCTTTTAAAGGAGGCAAGTTTCCAATAGTATCTCGTACTGTTTTATAATTATCGGGGGTACAAGTTTCCTTAATCAAATCTATAGGACCTAGCCGAGATGCCAATAAAACCAACCTCTTTCGCGTCTGAGGAATACCATAATCTGGGCAATATACTACATGATACGAAACGTTATATTTTGCTTCTTTTAGCGTATGTACAAAATCGCCAAAAACATCTTTCTCATTAAAAGTAAGAAGGGATGGTACATTTTCCATTGTTATAATATCTGGCTGAACTTCCTTCACCAATCTACCGAATTCGTATAGTAAATCATACTTATTCGGATCTTTCTCTTTGTTTTTGAATGCATAAGAAGAAAACGGCTGACATGGTGCACAACCAGCCAACACCTTGATGGATTTCTTTGAATAGTATTTGTTTATATCTATTCCATGAACCTCCTTGATATCCTTATAATTGAATTTGGCTTCGTTGTTAGTTTCATATGCATATTTACAAGTTGCATCTAAATCAAATCCAGCAAGAATGGAAAAGCCCTTAGATTTCATTCCAAAACTCAACCCACCAATACCACAAAACAAATCAACCACCTCTATTTTAGGCAGTTTTCCTCTTCGTTTATGTGATTTAATTTCTTTCATTGTTCGTAATTAAATTAATGACTCCACTTTAAAAAGTGTGTTAAATTTGAATTAAATATATGCCTTGGAAAGTTTTTACGCTATCCTTGGCGTTAACTAACTTTGGCGGCAAGTTGGCAAACGACCAGTTTATACAGCGTCAAAAATGCCTCTTATTGCCTAAATATAGTCCCAAAGTTGGGCGATTCGGTCTTTGAACTATTTTGTTGCCATCTGGAGTAAATCACCATTAGAACGTAACTACTGATTTTCAGTAGTTAGCACATCCAATAATTTTTCAAAAAAAGCATATTATTAATTGGTATTGCCAAAGCTGCCATTTAGGCAGCCTTGACATTCTCCGTATATCACCATTACATCGTACCCACTATATTATAGCGTCAGAAGCATTCCTCAATGCAAGCTAAAGTAACTTTTGCTCTTCTATTACCAACTTACTCAATACCGGCATGAGCTTTTCTATCTTGCGGCACTTCACCTTATTATAATAGAAGTCTATATCATCGAGGAGGCCATAAGCCCTATACCCAAGCCCTAAATCCCTACCATTGGGATTAGGGATGTAACCGCCCTACTGTGCTGTTTTTCTAAAATCATCCCGTCCTTCTTTGTTGATAAAGCGAGCTGCACTCGGCAATTTGAAAGCGAGCTTTCATTGCACTCATTGGCATTGCTTTTTCCCATTAAAGAAGGTATTTTTCTACCTCTCCGTCTCTCCTGCAAGGAGAGCTCCACCTTTCTCACCAAGCCTCTCTTCCCTCAGGAACGAGAGGATGTAGCTGGCTACGCTATAGCCTCCGCCAGAGTTTTGGTATCGTCAGCGGAGCCTGTGCCCACAAGGGGCTGCCGATATTTGTTTACGCAACAGAGTTGCGATTATTTGTCGGCTGGCGCATTCTTTATAAAACTCTAAGATATCGGATCTGGTATCTCTTTAATATGCATAATGAGTTCTATTACTTCATTCAAACCAACAATCTGTTCTGTTGATTTTATTTGCATTAAGTCATACAATAACTGCTTTTTACTAGTCACAGGAATACTTACTTGCTCTGGATAAACCAAAACTTGGCGTATTTCTTTTAACCACAAATTACAAGCAGCATAATTCTCAGCTTGTGAAGCTGTCCTAATTGCACCTATAGTATGGAACAAATAGTAGAACGATAATGGTAATGACTTATTGAGTCCAATCATTTGTGAATAAATATCGGCAACATTCTTCTCCAACAAAGAATTATTACTCAATTGGTTTATAAAGGTGGAACGTAAATCAGAGCCTAATAAATGAATGTTACTCTTTTGTTCATCAAAGTATTGTACAAGTCGTTGCTTCTCTTGTCGAAAATCAATAACTGCATAGATGTTCCAACCTATAAGAACTGTTACCAACACACCAAGTATGCCTGTGATAAATCCGAGATAATCAAAGGACAATTCTGTTCTTGGTAAGGAGAAACAGATGGCTAAGATACTAAGAATTATAGCCAATATACTCAATATAAATCCAACATTCTTCATAATTTTGCCTCCACTTTATTGTTTGATTTGTCGCCGATAATCTTTTAATACCAAAACTACCATACTAACAACCAATTAAGATAAGTAGAATATATAAAACATCTAAAGCACCTTGAAATATTCTGTTGCCAAGGAAAAATAAAGTTAGCAGATTTCATTAAGATTTTTGTCCTCAACTCTCACAAAGACAAAGGTGGTAAGAAAACAGCCTCACGGTCAACACGTTTACCTCGACTGTTTATCATGATACGTCTTTCCAAAGTGCGTCGGATCTGTTGCGACAAAACCATTTTCAGCTACATATCCTTCACTTTTTGCCATGGCTTCGCCATCGTCCCCTGCAATAGTGGACGTAACCTGTGAGTGTATATTTGTCTCTTTCATCATGCGAATCAAGTTCGTTTTTTGATGACGTTCATCTGAATCTCGATATAAGAGACACAGAATCTCCTTGCAAAAATACGAAAATTGTTGGAAACTAGCAAATTATGCGTGTTAAAAAATTAATATCATTCTACGAAAATCAACATTATTTTACTATTCTTTTCGTACATAATTTCCTAAGTCGTTGATTGAACGAAAGTTTTCGGTTTTTCTGTATCTCTCATGTAAAGATTCTGGAAAAATGGTTCATTTTGGTTCATTTTACAAAATCCCTCTTTTTATTCTTTTTTGTGGCTTATAGGGCTGCCAGTATTTTGGCGTTGGCATCATCTACTTCTGAGCTTTTGATAGAATTGAGATAGATTTGCGTGGTGCCTTCTCCATCTTTCGTTTGGTTGCAACCTTTGTGATGATGACAGATACACCTGATACAATTGCCTCTAAACGAACAAAGGGAAACAACCTGTCTTTGGTCGTTCCCCTTTGTTCGTTGTATTCATTCTGATTACATCACATGATTGTCAAAATGGCTTTGCATGCAAATCATCCCGTCCTTCCTTGTTGATAAAGCGAGCTGCACTCGGCAATTTGAAAGCGAGCTTTCATTGCACTCAATGGCATCGCTTTTTCCCATTAAAGAAGGTATTTTTTCGAATCCCTCCGTCTCCCTTTCCAAAGGGAGCTCCACTTTCTCCCTAAGCCCCTCTTCCTCAGGAAGCGGGGATGTAGCTGGCGACGCTATAGCTCTGCCAGAGTTTTGGTAACACCAGCGGAGTCTTTACCCACAAGGGGCTGGTGTTGAGTGTTGACGCAATAGAATTGCGATTGTTTGTCGGCTGGCGCATCATTACTACTTTATTTATGAAACCATTTACCATATTTACGCCAATCGTAATAACATACTAACTTTCGAAAATAAGTAAGTGTATTATTTCCAAATTGCAACGATTGTTCTATATATTTTTTTATAAGATCTTCTATTTTTCCAACCTCACAGTCTGTAATTGTTATATACGGGATTAAGGCAAAAACTTTCCACAAACATACATTTTCATATTTTTCCAAAACACCTTCCAATGATAGCTCTATATCGCAATCTGCAAAATGTGGATATGCTTGCAATGAGTTTCCATCTTTTAACTCATGTAATATTTGAGGATATGATTCGGCACATTCCTCCTTACTTGATATACCCATATTATTTAGATACTTAAAGCAAGGAAGATAATTATTTTTTCCGTTAAACAAAGAAGGAATTGTTTGTTTCAAAATTAAATCAGAATTAAAATCATTCTCTTCAACAATATCTTTAAACAATAAAGAGCGATCTATACTTTTATATCCTACTGCTTTATATTTTTCTATTGCCCCAAAACCACAAACAAATTGAATATCGTCACATTTATCCAATTCAGCATCAGACAAAGCATAAATTTTCCTTTCTGGTCTTTCCGAACGCACTATGTTATAAAAATTCTTTTTATATAGCCTCAACAAATGGGTAGGAATTGTTCTTTCATAATGACTTAACAATTCATAGATTGGCATAAAATCATGAGTTTTAATAACAATACAAGGGAGTATTTTATTGTCATTCATGTGTTTATCCATATAATCAATTTTTATTTCTTGCATCGGATTTTTAACCCACTCAACAAAAATCAAATTATTACGAAGACGTTCAAGACCTTTATTGTTTTTTCCAACACTTCGCATCATTGTTTCTAGCAGATTTTGAACGTTCGGATCATTCAATGAATAGCCTATAAATACAACAGGATGTTCTACAAATATCGTTATTAATTTAGCAGCAAGATAAGCATTTTTGCTATTATAATCATCGTAATCCTCTTTTGTCAACACCAAACTTCTAGAATCAAGGATGCTTCCGTGTATTTTATATATTTCACCAACATTTTGTACATCAGAAAACAAGAGGTCTTCTTGTCCAACAAATGTTTTAAACTTAGGAAAAACTAATTCTGCTAAATCATCCCAATTCGTAGTAATTATACCATCAATATTTATGGATGATAAAAAATTTAATTCTGAAATACTTTTTTCAGGGATTCCATCAATCGTATAATCTAACAAATACTTCGATATGATCAATTTCAAATAATCATCTTGACTCCTTATCGAACTAACAAATCTATGTTCATCGCATTCTGGTTCATTCTGAATTTTTCGCCAAAATTCCTCATTAACATCTTTTGCTAAGGCTGAAGCAATAACATATAAATCTTCAGTTCCCAAAGTTGAAGAATATTGTCCAAGAGGCTTAGAAGAAAAATGTTGTAGAAGTTCATCCCATTTCGGCACTATTTAAATAGTGCTTGGTAAATCCAGAACCAAGGAATAAAAAAGGGGCACTTTTCTTTGTTTTCAATATCCCCAAAAACTCTTCTTTTTCCATCTTTATCTATTTTTACAGACTACAAAAAGCAGTTTTACTGACATTCGGAGAAACAGAATTCAGACATACTTTACTCTCATCTGAGACAAAACTTGTTCATATGTCTTGCAACGACTAGCTAAATCATCTTGAAGAGCCGCCTCGAAAGTTCGCTTCATCAAGTCTTCATCTAATGCTTCAGGAAAATCTTCTGTTTCTTTTGTGTCCATATGACAACATACCTACAATAGTCCAAATTTCTCTTTGGCTTGTCGATTGATGAAACCACAACGCTTTACCAAATTCATGGCATTAGCTAAATCGGTTTCAGTCAGCTTTCCTTTCAACTCACCTTCAACAGATACTATTTTATTAGCATCCAGCTCGAATAGTTCTGTACAATCCAACCAACTGTCATAGTTGAGTATCTGGGGATAATCGCTTTGGCGCAACAGATATTGGTATTGCTGCATAACAGCTGTACGCTTAAAGGGAGTAATCTTTGAATTCACAATCAATGAACCTACAAGATTGCCTTTTTCGTTCTTACCTATTATTACTACATACTTTCTTCGAGTAGCATACCCATTACGCAATGTCAAGCCATCATTCTCATCCATTTCCAAATAGACGATGTCACCTATATTCATGTCAGCAGAAGCCTTCACTGCACTTTCCTCATGCAGTTCAGCTTTTAAATGTGCCAACACATTTCTTGAATCGTCTATGATCATGCCAATGCCTTTTTAAGAAGTTGCTTTTCACGAATATAATCCACCAGTTCCTTAGAGGCATTGCCTGCTCTGGCTATGTCTATCACCGTCAGATAATCCTTGTCGGGATCATCCTTGCGGCTATTGTTGGCATGACTCCAGGCACTATCATGAGACATCTCAGACAAATCCATTGAATCCATATCCTTATATTTCTCAATACATTCATCGAGGGTGCTCACTTCCATATCGGCTAGCATATCCATATCGGGAGATTTCTTCGCAAAGACTCTTTGTCCTCTTACGTTGATTGCATCCACGAAATCAGACAATCCGATAGCAGTTTCATCAGAGCACTGATTTTCAGCTATCTTCACCACCTTATTAATTAAGGACGGCACAGGACCATAGTCTCTTGCTCTAAAGCTATCAGGCAAAAGACATAAGCCATAATTGCCTAGATATTCCCTCTGGGCGAAATACAAGATTTTATAGAGCTTGATATAATCAACCCCTTCTTTGAAAGCCTGCAATACATAAAGCACTACAGCCTCTATCTTTAATATCTGATCTATTGTCTTCATCGTTGTCTTGTTTTTATGTTATAAAACGATACAAAAATACGGTTTTTCTATGAAATCGCCAAAGATTTTGATGATTTTAACGCAAATATTACTTCCTCTTTTCCATCAGCCTTACGATGGATTCTTTTATGTCATGGAGATTCATGCCGTGAGGTACAGGGAATTTCTGTTCGTCTTCGGTCATGTCTCTTGGGTCTACACAGAGGCCTAAGCCCTCGAAGTCTTCATCAATTGGCAATGAGTCTATTCCAAAATATTCTTGCATCAAAGCCTTTGGCTTCTTGGCATCGCTGCACATAATTTCTTGGAAGAACTTAATACAGAGGTCTCGCAAATTGCCGATTGCCGTGGCATATTCATCATCTACCATCGGACCAAAAATGGCGAGGCCGGTGAATTCCAAACCATATATCTTATAGCTGATATACCATGTCTTGGGCTGATGGTCGAAACCTAAGGTCGTAATGTAGGGTTCGGACAGACAGTTGCCGTCGTCATCCACTCGCTGTCCAAATGATCGGGCTATCGTCGGGATATTTTTTGCGGAACGGGCGCTTTACCTCAAAATACTCATCACCAGGGATGGGATGTTCTACTCCATTCCACACAAAATCGAGAATATTGCCCCAATTGCAGGCAACATGGATATAACCCTCTTGCATCAAGAGATAGCACACCATATATCGCTCAGCAGACAAGCGCAAGGTCAGTTCCATGACTCTCGGACGTATCAGCTGATAAGCTATCATTCTTCCCTCTTCGGGTATCTGCGGAGGATTTTTGGTCAACGCAGGACGGAAAACGATTGGCTGAGCTTCATCCGAAGCCTTGCCTGCGGCATTGATTTCCTTCAACTTATTATCAGCAAATATCTTGGTGGCATCGGTCAGCATTTTGAGATGACTATCTGTCAACTTTTTGAAGATGTCAAATACCTCATCGAGCATATAGAGACGACACTCGCCTGTTGCGTCCTCTTCCTTTCCGATGACGAGCAAGGACTTCTGCAAGCGATTGTATTTCGACTTATCATGAGGTACAGTGATGTAGTTGCCTTTGCCTGCCTCTTGGATTTCTCCTATCATGTCGATTGCCTCTTGTCCTAGATTGTCCCAAACATACTGGGTGCTATGCTTCAGGTGGTAGTCAAGGGCTTGGGCTAGCTCATCTTTGCGCCAGCTTTTTGGAAAACGGAAGCCCCAAATCTCGGCTGCCTCCAGCATATTAGCCTTCGTATCTACCGTTACGATGGTTTCGAAAGAAGGAGTCAATAAAGGAGGGTCTATTCTTGTTGTAATCATATATATTGCCTTATAAACATTCATTGATGCCGAAAGGACTATCGAAGTCCTTCAACAGTAAATCACCGTTAGAACGTAACTACTGATTTTCAGCAGTTAGCACATCCAACATGTTTTTTTAAAACATGTTATTAATTGGTATTGCCAGAGCTGCCAATTAGGCAGCCTTGACATTCACCTTTTTGTTCGTGTTATAATTACATGAGATTAGGGACATGATAAGATTTTCTAAAATCATCCCGTCCTTCTTTGTTGATAAAGCGAGCTGCACTCGGCAATTTGAAAGCGAGCTTTCATTGCACTCATTGGCATTGCTTTTTCCCATTAAAAAAGGTATTTTTCTACCTCTCCGTCTCTCCTGCAAGGAGAGCTCCACATCCTAACCAAGCCTTCCCTTCTCAGAAAGGAAGGATGTAACCGCCCTACCCGGTGCTCGGAACCGCTACGCTCTAAGGTTGGCGGACCATCAAAGGTCTTCGCCATATTGTGCGGGATGGGACCGCCTGACTGTTATGGAGATCAGCGCTTACGTCCTTTACCAAATAATTCAGAATGCGAACCTAAACGAACTAATTCTATTGCATTATTGTTCTTATCAAACCAAATCAAAAGTGTATCATTTTCTATATGGCATTCCATATAGTTCTTCCAGTTGCCTTTCAAAGAATGAGGATTATATTCTTCCGGTATCTGATTGCCTTCTGCCAAAAGCTTAACTATCCCCATAAGCGTTTCTACAAATTCTTTATCATTCTTAAAACGCTTATAATCTTTCTTGAACTGCGAGGTCTTTCGAATTTCTTTCATAAACCCTATTCCTCCATTGATGCCATGAAACTTTCTAAGCTATCTACTCGAACTACTCCCGCATCATGACCACTCTCAGCCTCTTTCATTGCTGCCAAAGTTTCTGCGTTTGGAACATCTTCCAAAGCAGCACTCCTTGAAACTGGGGAGTCTGAAACTATTTTAACGCCTCTCATAAGAGAGAGGACATTCTTTAATTGCTCCAACAAAGATGGACTATCTATCTGTAATGTTAACTGTGCCATAACTTCTATATTTAATTCGCAGCAAAGATAAGGGTTTTCTGTGAAACTACCAAATTTTGGGGGAGTTTTTTCAACTCTGACCAATTACTTGTAGAGATCTACGGTGATATCGAATGGTGAAGCGAAATCTTTCAGCATTGCATGCTTCGTAATAAGCAGCTAAGCACTATAACATTTTTCGACTCCCCTGTCCCCCTCTTGCGAAGAGGGGGTCCTTAACCCACTCCCAAGCCCTCGCCCTTTCCAAAAGGGCAAGGGATGTAACCGCCCTACTGTGCTGTTTTTCTAAAATCATCCCGTCCTTCTTTACCATTAAAGAAGGCTCCACCTCTCATCTCGGTCTTCTCCCCTCAGGGAAGAAGAGGAAAACCGCCCTCCGGTGCTCAGAACCGCTACGCTCTAAGGTTGGCGGGGCATCAAAGCCCTCGCCATGGTTGTGCGGGATGGGACCGCTGGGCTGTTATGGGGATCAGCTTGCAATTATATTGCTGAAAGTGAGTGCATGGAGAGGGTATCCTCCATTGTTGCCATAAAACTTTCTATCTCGGGCTTCTTTCTTGATTATTCCTTATCTTTTTTTATCTCGTCAGCAGGTTTCTCCACCAATTTTTGCTCAGCCTGGCTGGCAGTGGGCGCAATGAGATTGTTTCCGCCATGAATATTGAAGATAGCATGGGGATCCTGACACTCCTTGATTTGATCGATGAGGCCATGATACTCCTTGGACATCATCTTGCGTAGCAGACATTGCACTCGGGAGACGTCGGCAAAGTGATTCTCATTCATGAACTCCTGTGCCTTCTGTATCATGTACAAATTTTTATCCTCCATACTAAATTAACCATCTAGAATTAATAAAAGCCAATTTTCAGCAGCAATTGACCATAATCCGCAAGTTTTGCGAGTTGAAAATCCTATAGTTGTACGACTGTAAAGCTTCAGTTGTACGACTATACATGCTATAGTTGTACAACTCTGGAGTTATAGTCGTACAACTATAGGGGTCATAGTCGTACGACTATAGATTTTCAAGAGACCAAGTATATTTTTCAATTTTTATACACTGCTGATTATCAGCTACTTGCCAAGCCTCAACATAATTTCAATTCTACAAAACGAATTTGGATTCATTGAAAATTCTGAAATTATGGAGTGCGTAAAAGTGCCTTTTGTCAGTATTTTTCCTCACGCTACTTCATTGGTGATTATTTCCACTTATACCAGGCTTCATTGATATACTTGCGGATATTACTGATGCCTGTAGTAACCTGAGGAGCCAAGGGCTGTAAGACTTCGATGAACTCCTGCTTCACCATAATATCTTGGTCAACCTTTACATCTGTATCATTCACCATATCCATCACCACCTGAGCCAATTCCTTGGCATTGGTGCATGCAGAGAGCTTGGCTACATATTCTGCTAATGCTTCCACATTATTAATATATAAGGAGAGACGGGTTGTTTCGGGTGAGAGAACAGGCTCTTGACTTGTGGTCTTCGCCTTCATCATCTCCTCTATGTACTTGTCGCCATAAAAGTTTTGCTCAGCCTTGATAGCATTGGGCAGAATCTGGTTGTTACCGCCAGAGATATTAAAGACGATATTTGCCTTATTATTATCTTCCATTGCTATGATTTTTATTAAAAGTGAACGTATAGTGAATGAGCAGTAAACAGATGATGAACGTCAGTGAAGGCATTTGTTTTCGCCTCGCCAATGTTGTATCTTTGCAACGTCAATCAGAACAAACGGGATTGCTAATCTCTTTGGACTGACGATGACTGAACTTTAGTATTAATCTTTTAAATGTTTTAAATTATGAGTAAAAGCTACAAAGTTGCAAAGAAGACCATTAACATGGGTGAGAAGAAGGGTCAGACTCTCTTTTCTGTTAGACCTTACAGTTACGGAACCTTGACCACCGAGGAGGTTGCTAACCAAATCGCAGTGGAGTCTACAGCTACTCCTGCAGACGTAAAGGCGGTACTCGACCGCTATGCTTACTACGTGAAGGAGAACCTGAAGAAGGGTTACGACATCGAGTTGCTTGGATTCGGCAAGCTCTTCATCCGCTTCATTACCGGCAAAGCCGTAGAAGATGAGAGTAAGGCGAACGCTAAACTCGTCAAGAGTCTCGTTCCTGCCTTCCGTCCTTCTTTCACCAAGTTGCAGAATGGTACTCGTCTCTACAACCTGATTCCTGATTCCATCGAACTCGTCAAGTACGGTGAAGAGAAGAAGGATAAGACCACAGGCGGCGAGACCACTGACGGAAAGAACACTAGCGGTGAGACTACTGGTGGTGAGACCACTGGCGGCGGTTCCGGCACCGAGGCTGGCGGAACTGGTTCCGACAATGGTGACGGATTGGAATAGTCTCCAACTCTGGCAGTGCCTTACCTCTCTGGAAGGGAGGCACTGCTAAACTCTGATAACTTATTGTTTCAATTAAATTTTATTGATTATGAAAATATTCCGTTCTAACTCTGAATCAAATCCAAACAAGATTTCCTGGACTCAAATCGTGAATGCCATCGTACAGGCGCTGATTGCTGCTCTCACGGCACTGGGAGTAAGCTCGTGCGCAAATGCCTTATAGCAATGTTAAGTGTTGAATGTTGAGTGTTGAATGTTGAGTGTTGAATGTTGAATTATTCCTATGACGAAAGATACATTTCCAATGAACATTGGCGGGGGGAAGGTACGCTCTGAGCGCCTGCTCCGTGCCAAAGTGGAGAACGGCAAGAACATGATGTCTGCTGACTCTGTGAGATTTCTGGTACTGCATTGCTCGGCTAGCCGATGCAATCAGGACTATAGTGTGGAACAGCTGCGCCGTGACCATAAGGCTCGTGGTTTTTATGACATCGGCTACCACTTCTACATCCGTAAGGATGGTACGATGACGCAGCACCGTAAGCTGCTGGAGGTGGGGGCTCATGCCAGACCTTATAATAGATGCTCTATCGGCATCTGCTATGAGGGAGGGCTCGATGAGCAAGGCAAGCCTTGCAACACCATGACCACTGAGCAGGAAACGAGACTCATTGACCTTTTCAGGAATCTGAAGATTCTCTTTCCGAAAGCGAAGATTGTGGGCCATCGGGACTTGCCTGGGACTACTCCAAAGGAGTGTCCGTGTCTGGATGCTGGAAGCTGGGCTGCCCGACACCGCCTTGATTAACTCTTATAACTCCTTTGGCTGGCATTGCTGGCTAAAGGAGTTTATCATGATACGTCTTTCCAAAGTGCGTCGGATCTGTTGCTACGAAACCATTTTCAGCTACATATCCTTCACTTTTTGCCATGGCTTCGCCGTCGTCCCCTGCAATAGTGGACGTAACCTGTGAGTGTATATTTGTCTCTTTCATCATGCGAATCAAGTTCGTTTTTTGATGACGTTCATCTGAATCTCGATATAAGAGACACAGAATCTCCTTGCAAAAATACGAAAATTGTTGGAAACTAGCAAATTATGCGTGTTAAAAAATTAATATCATTCTACGAAAATCAACATTATTTTACTATTCTTTTCGTACATAATTTCCTAAGTCGTTGATTGAACGAAAGTTTTCGGTTTTTCTGTGTCTCTCATGTAAAGATTCAGGAAAAATGGTTCATTTTGGTTCATTTTGGTTCATTTTACAAAATCCCTCTTTTTATTCTTTTTTGTGGCTCATAGGGCTGCCAGTATTTTGGTGTTGGCATCATCTACCAGTCCCTCCTCACCACCAATTACCGCAAGCCGATAATTGATGGGAAAATCAGAGATGACAGATACACCTGATACAATTGCCTCTAAACGAACAAAGGGGAACAACCAGTCTTTGGTCGTTCCCCTTTGTTCGTTGTATTCATTCTGATTACATCACATGATTGTCAAAATGGCTTTGCATGCATATCTCCTTTACAACGCTTTATAGCACCATCTAAAGATTTAAAGAAGGCTTTTTTCTACCTCTCCGTCTCTCCTGCAAGGAAAGACTTTTTTCCGAAAACCTACCCGTCCTTCCTTACCCTTAAGGAAGGCTCCACCTCTCATTTCGGTCTTCTCTCCTCAGGCGAGAAGAAGGAAACCGCCCTACTCGGTGCTCGGAACCGCTTTGCTCTAAGGTTGGCGGACCATCAAAGGTCTTCGCCATGTTATGCGGGATGGGACCGCCTTGATGTAATGCTGTAAGGTGATATACCTATTGAAACTTTCGATTTTGCTTCTTCTTTAACCAAATCTCTCTGCTTAACCAAGGCATCATAATCAGGTTGGAATCTATCTGCAAAATTATCCCTGGATAAATGAGTAGAGGCATTTAAACTAATCCTTCAAATTAGGTCAATTTCAAACTATGCTCTATCTCCTCAGCCCATTCTCTGCATCTTTCCTCTGCCACTTCTTCAATAATCTCTGGTTTAAGTTCTCGATAACAATTGTATAAGTCATCGAAATCCACAGTTTCATCATTAGCCTTCAAGCTCTTAATGAAATCTGACTTTCTTTTCTCATCCTCTGGATGACATGAGTCTGGCCATAAATCAAGCCATAGTCTCATTTTCTCTTTTGATTCTTGTGATAACATAAGCATAAATTTAAAATCCTAAAATTTTATTATAGAAAAGTGCAGCCATGCTCTTTGCCCTATCCCCTATCATTTTTTCTTCCCAAACAGAATGCTTATTAGTAAACTCATGCACCCATTTATAGTTGGACTTTTCATAGACTTTCAGTTTCTCTGCGTAATCTATCCTATCCGCTTCAGTATTCAAGTTTCCCTCCAACATAATCAAATTGCCAATGTTAGTTACATTTCCTTCATTACACTCAGGAAGAATATGCTCTATGGAAGAATCATCCTCAAAAATCTCTTTCTTCTGATAATAACAATTGAGCTTTTGAAGCGCATACTTACATTTCATATTAGCTGCCGTAGCTTTCTTGGTAAAACAAAGAGTGATAAATTGCTCTGTAAACTGTTCTTCCGTTGGAATTAATGGAATCAAACAAGCATACAACTTCGACTGAATTATCTCCTTAGTTTGATTCTTACTTGAACTTTTTCTAATTGCTATGGAAAACTTTGAATAAATACCATCCAACCTGTTTGCCTTTCCTGACATCACTGCTGTATATGCAAAATGAAAATTCTCCAAAAACTGTATCACTTGTTTAAAATCTTTGGTAGATATCAAGTTATTATCTTTTACCCATAGCAATGCCATCAAAACTACTCGAACTTGAGCTATACCGAAGTAATTTGACAGCACATTAAAACTCTGCACTAACCAAAAATATTCCTTTCTATTTTGGTAATCATCCCTGGTAGGTTTGATTATCTGAACATAATACTTGGCATTCTGAACTAATGAATCTAAAAAAGACTCATAATCACTAGTTTTAATGATTGACGAGAAACGATCGTATAGCAGACTTGCTCCAGTTTGCTTATAGCATGAATTCCAAAAATGGCGATAATATGTTCCGATCCCTACAGAAGCTAAATCACATTCATTGATGATGCTTTTCAGTTCATCCCATTTACATTTGGCATAATCTGCAGGTTCCGTCTTTCGAAGTTTCTCAAACAAGCGATTCTTGATTAAGTCTATTGCAGCAAGTTTCTTACCCTTAGCATTCAGTATCTCAAAAATACGATAAGCCTGATTAGTATCATCGGTAGAAATGGATATGAAGATACAGTTCAATATTTGGTCTCGGATAGCTTTGAGTATATCAATCAAACTTATGTCATTCAGAAAGCCATCACATTTTTCAGACATAAAATCCTTCAAATTCTTTTCTTCCAACCGAGAACGGAATAAGCGATAGGTAGTTTGAATACACAATTCCTCTTCTGAGGATGGCTCTTGCTTAACCATCTTCTCTCTATCCTGTATATAATAGGAGAAATAAGGATAACTACTCTCGCTCTTGATAATGCGGACTTCATTTCCATCATCATCACTTGTCATGATATAACTGAAAATCAGCTTACTCAAATTATCCTCACCTTTCTCTCTGAATATATCAGAGATGGCAGAGAATAATATCGTTATCGTGGTGATGCGTTGTTGCCCATCCACTACTTGTATTTCCTTATCGCTTTTCTCATCGAAGTTGCCGATGAAAAGCATCGTGCCCAAAAAGTAAGAAGTGGTTTCCAGCTTTCCATCCTTACATTTCAGGCATTTGATAATGTCATCAAGAAACTCTTCGCAATTTTTCTTCTCCCAAGAGTAATCTCTTTGGAAACGAGGTATCATGAATTGCCTCCCAGACTTTAAAAGTGCCTTAATCGTTTTGTCTGCCGGTTTTATATTCATAGTTCTCAATTTAATTTTGTTACTCGTTTGAAATGCTGATAGTTAGAAATATACTTATTTTTTACGTTACTATTTAAGCTAAACACATAAGTCTTGAAGTTAAGAGATAAAACTTTGAAGACCAGAATAGCTCAAATTATAATGCTCTATCTTCATACCATTGCTAAACCCAAGATTGACATACTTGATGACAACAGCATCCTCGGACGGAAACAAAGCTATTATCCCTAGCGGATTTTTTACTGTCATATTTACATACTTCATAATATCCAACACATAATATACGCTACCTCAGAATCTCTTGCATGAGTTGTATCGAACAACGCAATTCATCTTCAGTATATGTATGACCATTGTCAAAATGATCGATAGCATTTCTTATATAAGAACAAATTGTATTATACTGAACACGTCCATAGCCTGAAGTTTTCTGATGCAGATTGGAGATAAATGATTGATGATGATATATATATTCATCACAGGCCTTAACCTTTGACAAATTATATCTGTTCTGAATTTGACAGTACAACTGATTATGGTATTCTGCTGAAACAATATCAAAGACTAGATAATTAACCTCTGCAAAAGTGACATCAGACAAATATGTAGGATGCTCTATTCTCTGAGCTTCTACTCTACCATCATGATTAATCAGGCGAACTACTAATGATGTTTCATCCATCAAAGCTTTTTTGAGGAAAGCACTTGAATGAGAAGCCATAAAGATTTGGTTCTGCTGAATACCACTAGTATCAGTAAACAGCTGCTTAAAATATGAGTGAACCTTTTCTTGCCACTTAGGATGCAAACTCATCTCTGGTTCATCAATAAACAGTAAATTATCTTTTTGTTCCGTCATTATTTCCAATATAGGAACTGTTCTTTCTATAATTTGCTTTTCACCAGAGCTTAAACTCTGCGTATTTATCTGCTTTCCGTATTTTGTGAAACCTATTACCTTTTCATGCCGGTCAGAGAATCCCATTCCAAAATACTCCATATCTTCAAAGAAAGCATTAAATGAATCAGCAAAAGTCTTCATTTTAGACTTTTGGAAGAACTCTGACCACCTCAATGGTGCATCATCATGCTTAATATTGTAATAAGCATAATTGATACTATCTTCATTCTGTAAATTTACTAGACGATCTATCACAGATGAAAAATCATCATTTTTTTGTTCAAAATGATCATTATTAGAATAAGACATCATTATTTCTTTGGAACTAGGTCTAAATTCTACCGGATAATCATCGTCTAGTGGGCTTATCATAAAGTTTGTATTTGTTTCGGCATCATATAGCTGATATCTGTGATTGTGAACAGCATCATCGGGTAATCGTTCAAACCGACAAACTCTGCCACTCAATTCATACTCTATATATCGGTATATATATGTACGAGTTGGAGAACTTATAATCTCTTTGATAAACCTCAAAAGATTAGTTTTTCCAACGCCGTTATCACCAACAAAGACTATGTTTTGATAAGGAAGCCCTGTTCGTGAATTTAAGAAATCTAATTCCAAATCTCCAAACTGAACTTCATTTAAAAACTTTACCTTGCGTATCTTGAGTCCCATCAGTTAATTGTATATCACCCATACAGCGTCCCCACTATATTACAAGTAGTTACACGTATCTGTTTTTGAAAAAAGTTATTTTATTATCGTTTTACAGAAGATAAGCAGCACTCGGCAATTTGAAAGCTAGCTTTCATTGCGCTCGTTTGCATTATCTTTGTAGGGTGAAGGATTGCTAAGCAAATCCTTCACCTCGTCTGTTTTTTCAACATAGTAACATGGAAGCAAATCTAATCAGGCTCACACGGATCTCACGGATTTCAAACAACTTCCATCCTCTCTTTGCCTTGACATGAACAAAGACTTCAAGAAGTTGAGCATTTATAATATAGAAATGATACCAAGTAATAAGCTTAGCACTCCCAAAATAGCACCAAGCCATCCCAAGCGCACACTTAACTTCGAGATTTTATCTCCTGCAACAAGCATGTCATTAGCCATCTTGATATGAACTAATGTAGCATTAGCCCGTCTGCCCTGAAAGACATTTTCCACTCGCTCCTTTATCACCTTTATATTATTTATAGCATTGTCTGTATTAAATGCACATGCCTGTAGCGTATGGTTATCACCAAGAGCTTTGTGATAAGAAACATTGTTATGAGAATACAATAAAGCACGATAATAGACAACCTCCCCTAAGATATCTATACATCTTGCATCAAAACTTTCAAACTTTTCCTTGTACAAGACATCACGATAATCTGGTGAATCCAAGATACTCATAAGATAGGATGCATCAAATTCCAATTGTTCAGTAAAGTCTCGGAATCGTTTTTCATATTGACGCAAATAAAATATTAAAGGCTTGTTGTCTGGAGAAGAAATCTGAGAGTCGCTTTCCTCCGTACATACATAAGCATCAAGAATGGAATCACAGTCATCCGTATGATTCTTATGTTCATGATAAAATCCCTTGACATAATGATATATGGGCTTTGTCAAAGCCTTAATCATCATTTATACCCCTAAAGCATAAAAGCATTGTCCATCTAGTCGTTCCAAACGAGTTGGCTCACGATAGAATTTTTCCTGCTCCTTGCCAAGCTTGGTTATTTGCCAAGTAGAGTTTACTTGTTCCAACTTATCTTTTGTAATGCCTTTCTTGATAAAGCCCATACGACAGAATTGATTGAAGAATTTTTCTCCAATCTCGCCGATCAATTCTTTTTTGCTACCATGTTGTTTGTTTGCAATAAACAATATGGCTTCTTTTCTATCGTTAATCATAATTCCTATCTCCTATTATTTTATATCTTTTCGGCTGCAAATATACGACTTTCTTCCGTAAATACCAAGGAATTAAGAGAAAATCTTCATTACGCAACCAATTTATAAGATATCAACCTATTTTGTTTCTTCACCCCATTCTGCCACAAGACGGTCTTTCCTGAGTTTCAGGGGGCAGTTCTTGGAAATCTCGGTGTAGAGCTTGAGGCTCTTCTCTGTTAACTTGACAATGCCATCGGCTACTGATGGGTGATAAGGGAGAGCAGCTGTCTTTATGATAGACGAGGGTCTGGGAGCTACCTAAGAAAAAGGTTGCTCCTGGTTTGATTGATAAAAGGATTTCATGATTTTATATTTGGTTCCTCATTGCAGTATCGCTCTGCACTGGTCGTCACTCGAATGGGGATGTTATCTTTATTCTACTTTTGAGAGGATTACCTCTGGAGAGGTGCCCATCAGGGTTATGGCGGAGTAATCCATATTACGTGTAATCATACGATTGCCTTCTTTATTAACTGTTCGGAATTTCCGAACAGTTGCTGACAGCATCAATTTTCTGAAGACTTACCTATTTGTCATATTCTTCTAGGAAGCGTTTGATCATGGAAGTTACGGCTTGCGGAGACCGCTTGACATGAACTATCCCCATAATTACAATTTGCTCGCCATCTATCAAATAATAGACACGGTTTGGAGCTAACAACAAGTGGCGTATAACCATATCCTGACCAGATACCCACGAAGTGTAGCGAGCATCATATATGCCATGTGTGGAATATTGAGCCAGTTCATCTGTCTTTTCCAAGATATTATGGAGAACTTTTTGAGAGGTTAATAAACCAAAATGTTCTTCCACATAGTCCATGACTTCATCTAACTGCGTCAAAGCCAAGTCAGACCAAACTACTTCCATTCTCTTTTTGCTTTGATAAAAGACTCAACTTGCGAATTTGGAATGCAGCGACCTGCTCTATTTTCCTTCAGAGCATATTCTGCAGCCGCAATCATCACCTCACGTGGTATCCCATGAATCGAATTAGTCGACTCACTTATATCAACATCGCCCAAAGAAGACTCAATTTTAGCTATCAAGGAATATTTATCCTCAATGCTTAAATTCCTGATTTCATCCCAATAAGGAATGGTTCTATCTTGTGATACATTACTTATCAACATAATACATTCTCCTTTATTTTAATCTTTGTCTGCAAATTTACGACTTTCTTTCGTAATCACCAAGGAATTAAGAGAAAAAATGTATTTATTAACCTATACTTGGCTTATGGCTAAACATCACAACACACAAAATGATTCTGCTTCCTTACCGGTTCTGCGGCGATAATCATCACGCATTCGCTTTTCCATTTGTGCTATGTATTCTGCCTTCCGCTCCCTAGAAGCCTTGAAGCGACGCATAAAATCTGCCTTTTTTTCTTCTATGTTCATAACGTAAGTTTTGTTTCGACTCCCCTGTCCCCCTCTTGCGAAGAGGGGGACCTTACCCTATACCCAAGCCCTAAATCCCTACCATAGGGATTAGGGATGTAACCGCCCTCCGGTGCTCGGAACCGCTACGCTATAAGGTTGGCGGGGCATCAAAGCCCTCGCCATGGTTGTGCGGGATGGGACCGCTTTGCTATAACTTACTATAACATTTTACTCAGATAACTCATATTAATGGGCTACCAGCCAAAAATGTCACTATGTGTACCTGTATCGGTTAAAGCAAGACTCTTCATTAATTCATCCAAATCATTAGTAGCAAAGAGTTTTTCATTCTTTGCTGCTTCTAATGCCTTGTCTAATCTACAAGCCTTAGGGGCTTTTTGCTTTTTGGCAACCCACCCGAATTTCTTAATCAATGATTTGAAAAGAGAAATATCGGTTGCAGGGACATATAATGTATATGTAGCTGTATTCATAATTGTATCTCCTTTTTTAGGTGCAAAGATAAGGGTTTTCCGTGAAACTTCAAGAATGTAAACCAACGGTTCCATTTTTATGCAACAAGATCATTCTACAACTTAACCTTCTTCAACGACTTCGAGTAAATTTCTACTTATCGTAAGCGTTGCACCACTGATATACTTGATTTCACTGCCGATGACGGCTTTCTTGCCATTATAGCTCTGTACGTATGCTTCCACACCTTTCATGCTACCTGCTACCACTCGCACTTTGATTCCTTTCTTCAAAGGAACAGGAGCAGCAGTGACAGGCTCTTCATCATTCTCTACAAAATATCGATAGTTGGCAACAACCTGGTCGGGAATTTGATATATTTTCCTTTGACCTGGCATCGTCAGCATCTTATACACATCCGAACGGAAGCGGATTTTGTCAAGTTGTCTCGGAGAAACATTGCAAAAGATGAAAGTGGAAAGAAATAGCTTTTCTTTCACTTTTCGCTTATTGGAACGTTTGTCTATATAAACTACTTTTACCTTGGGAATCCAGTAATCAAACCAAACATGATTGTGATTAAGATTGATTCGTATAGAATCAGCTATTCTCGTTTCACAATTCACTCTCACTACAGCCACATACCATCCTGCATCAGCAGGTTTTTCAAGCCCTTCATTAGGCTTTTCCGGAACCTTTTTCTTAGCGTTTTGTTCACTTTTTGCCACGGCTTCGCCGTCGTCCCCTGCAATAGTGGACGTTACCTGTGAGTGTATATTTGTCTCTTTCATCATGCGAATCAAATTCGTTTTTTGATGTCGTTCATCTGAATCTCTACATAAGAGACACAGAAACTCTTTGCAAATATAAGATAATTGTTGGAAACTAGCAAATTATGCGTGTTAAAAAATTAATATCATTCTACGAAA